>OHLI01000012.1_pt1 | contig 144408 bp, 120 predicted proteins | sample 1569051 | NCBI WGS metagenome assembly OHLI01 (sample SAMEA3879561, study PRJEB24766) | human gut metagenome | biome: human-associated habitat; feature: feces | place: USA | collected 1985/1987
AGCGGATTTTCGATTCTCACTGAGGAATATTTGACTTTTCAGACAGTCTCCCCCGATCCCCTTTTGTATGTGACTGGACGATTTTTGTCTGACATTGTCTGGTAATAGTACCTTGATTCAATATTTGCATCTTTTGTGTCAAATCTTCTATATCAAAAAATATCATTTCTATATCTTTGCATGCGTAGTCACTATGCTCTTAATTTAAGGAGCACTGCGGATTACTTAACTTAATACTAAGATGAATAACCGATTATTTGGATTTTTGGTCCTTCCGCTTTGTTTAGCCGGACTAATGGGCCTCTCTGCTGTCGATACGGCTTGTACTCCTGCACCAAGAAAGGCATCTCATGGCGGAATAATGGTCGAGTGGGAAGACGCACAACTTCTTGCTCCCGGAGGATATGCACGTGTCCATCGCCTTAACGACGGAAGCTATATGGCCGTTTATTCTCGCGGAGGAAACGGATGCTTCAAGATAAGCAAAGATGGTTGTCGCACATGGTCGACTGCAAGGACAGCCATGACTTACAATAGTTATTCGGCTCCAGTTCCCGTCAATGTTTCCAATGCTGAGTTTGCACAACTCAGTAACTCGAATCCTTACCGCCCTGGAAGAATCATTTATGCTGCGAATATAAGGCCTTCTGAAAACCAAAGCTCGCAAACGCCTTATACCATAGCAATTTCCACGTCCGACGACATTGGCAAGACCTGGACAGGAATTCGAGACGTATATAAATCCAAGATATGGGACAGAGATGTCCTCCGTGGCTGCTATGAACCATGTGTCCTGGAACTTCCGGATGGTACTGTACAGATTTATTTCGCAGACGAAACCCCATATTATGAAAAAAGACTGACATATCAGAATATCTCTGTAATTGAATCGAAAGATGGTGGTGATACTTGGGGACCGGCCAGAATCGTCTGCTACAATGAAAAGTACCGCGACGGAATGCCTGTGGCAATGATATATAAAGATTGGATCTATGTTGCTATCGAGGCTAACGGACAGAATATCAAATTCCATCCGCAAATCGTATGTACCAGGATATCAGACAATTGGAAAACTCCAGTATATGGCTCGTCATTGAACCGCTTCGATCCATTCAAGACATCTATGGAAAGCGCATTCATTTATGCAGGTGCGCCATATCTCATCCATACGGACAATTATTTCGTGCTTTGTTACCAATCTTCGGAAGGTGCATTGGAACCGACCACAAAGAATGCCGTAATGGAAATGGCCGTATGCCGCATCGATGAAATGAGCGGACATGAGTTCCTGACAATGCGGGAGAGCATCAGACCATTCGAAATCGACCAGACAAGAGACAACGGCCTTTGGAATTCTCTCTGTGATCTCGGTGATGACAATATCCTTGCAGTCACCCAGTTGAGCGGCAATATCTACATCCGCAAAGGAAAGATACTTATGAAGTGAATATCCTTCGCCACCAAAACTACTTGACTACTAACTGAAATGACACGAAGAATAACCACATACATAATGATTTCCGCAGCATTGCTGTCAATGTCGGCATGTACGGAATCCATATCAGAACTGGAATCAGGAACCGTATTCCAAGCCGTTTCAGAAAGTTCCTCAACCAAGACTGAACTTGGCGAAAAGACGGACGGGAAGTATCCGGTCCTCTGGTCTGAAGGTGACCGCATAGCGGTAAATGGAGTCGTGTCCAGACCGCTTTCAGCAGAAGAGGCGGGGGCTAACTCTGCCACGTTTACTACAGAAAAAACATTGACTGCACCATATACTGCCGTGTATCCTGCTGATGTTCTGGTTAATGACGTGATAACAATAAAATCGGAGCAGACGACAACAGCCGGATCTTTCGACCCTGCCACAGCCGTGATGGCGGCGACCAGTGCAACCTCAGAATTGCGTTTCCGCCAGTTATGCGCATACCTCCGCATAAAAGTAAAATATCAGTCTGGCAGCAAACGCTTGGCTACCAAAGCAATATTCAAGGGCAATGCCTCCGAATCCGTCGCAGGACAATTTTCATTCAATGCCGGCAATCCTGTTCTTGGCAACGTCTCCGGAGTTGGAGTGAAAACGATAACTTTGAAACCAACCGGAAACGAAACCTGTCTTACCGACTTCTGTATAGCCGTTCCGCCACAGATTTTCAAGGAAGGTTTCAGCATAATGTTTTCCGATGCCAGAGGCACATTCCTGAAGGCTACTACCGACACGCAAGTGGAACTGAGAGCCGGCGTGATCACCAATGCGCCTGAATTAACATTCACCGCACTTGAAAATACTACTTCAGACATTGAGGAAGTCGAAGGCAATATGCTTGGCATTGTCTGGGACAAGCCTGTCCTTGTTTCTGGTTGGTGCAGTGCCTATGGTCGTGCGCACCGTCTAAATGATGGCAGATTAATGATCAGCTACTCAAATACTTGGCATGCGTATACCCGTTTCAGTAAGGACAATGGAGCTACATGGACCGAGGCAAAAGTTGTCGTTCCAGCCTATAAGAAAGACAGTCTGTCACACAGGATGGACAATCCGGAATTTGCACAGCTCAGTGCAAACAATCCCCATCATCCGGGACGTATAATTTATGCTGTGAATGAAAGGGTCAAAGATACCAAGGTCGCCAATAAAGACAAGACAGTCTATCCGTTCCATATCTCCATCTGTACGTCCGATGACAATGGCACTACTTGGAGCAAACTCAAGAGACTCTACTCCTCGAACAATGTTTCCGGATGCTATGAGCCTTTCGTACTGGAACTTCCTGACGGTACCGTACAGGTCTATTTCTCAGATGAGACGCCTTATGCAAGCGATAAGATTACCTGTCAGAACATTTCCGTCATTGAATCGAAAGACGGAGGTGACACCTGGGGAGAGAAAAGGATTGTATGTTACACGTTTATGAAACGAGACGGGATGCCTACGGCTACGGTTTATAACGGCAATATATATGTCGCTATCGAGGCGAATGAGGGTGACTATCAATTTTTCCCGCAGATCGTATATAACTCAGTAGCAGATAATTGGAGCCGTCAGGTCGGTGCGCCGAGCCCTTACAGGTTCGACCCTTTCCAGAGGTCGCTCAAGAGTGATACAATCTACTCCGGAGCCCCGTATCTGATACAGACGGACAATTATTTCGTAATGTCGTATCAGACGACGAACGGTGCGCCGCAAAGCACTCATGCCGAGCGAAATAAACATACGGCGATGGAAGTCCAAGTATGCCCTAAATCAGAATTTGTAAAGAACAAATTCAGTACAATGAGGGGCGTATCCAGACCATTTGCAATAGACCAGACCAAGGCTTGTGCCAAATGGAATTCGCTTTGTCCACTCGGCGGTGACGAAATACTTGCGGTTTATGGCTCTGGCGGTAAAGATCATGAGGATGGCACGGGATACCTATATGTCGTAAGAGGTAGAATTGTGAATGCTTTATTCGATTTTAAATAAAAGCACATTGCATAATTGTTAAGAAACTGATAATCAATCAATAAAATGAAAACGAGACTTTTGGCACTGCTCTCATTTGTAGCTGTTCTGGCGGGCTTCTCAAGTTGCGGAAAAACGGAAACATCCGGAGGAGTACAACCGGAACCAATTCCAGAGAAGAATGTTAGTCTGTCGTTGAGTTCCGGAATAGCCTCCAAGACTGTTCTCGGGGACATGAACGGGGATGTATATCCTGTATATTGGTGTGAAGGTGACCGTATCATCGTAAACGGAAAGCGTTCTGCTCCTCTCCATGGAATCGGAGATAAGGATGTGAAGGCAACATTCGATGTGGACGGAGTCAATGCCCCTTATGGAGTCGTCTATCCGAGCTGGATATGTGATGCAATGGATTCGGAAGCAGCCGAGGTCTCGCTTCAGTCTGTCCAAAAATGGACTCCTGGTTCCTTCAGCAGTGGTGCCGCAGTCCTCTACGGAAAATCCTCCGAAACCGAATTTGAACTGAAGAATCTCTGTGGCGTAGTGCGCATTGCCATGGATTTCGGAAAGAATAAGATCTCAGGCATTGTACTGACAAGTCTGACGACTCCAATCTCAGGTAAATTCAGTCTGAACCTCTCCAACGGTGAACTGTCAGCCATTGACGGTAAAAACAGAATCGAAATATCTGTTCCAGATGCCGGTTTTGCAACAGGCAGCCCGGAAACTGCAGAACTTAATTTTTGTGTGCCTGCCGGCGAATATCCGGATGGTTTCAATATTACCGTCACAGACAGCTACAACCGTCAGATGGTCATTGAGTTGCGAGAGAATACCCGTATAAACGCAGGTGTGATCGCCGATTGGGGCAAGCGGACTTTTGTCCCCGCAGGTGCACTGATTATCACCGGCCCTGAATCCTGGAATACTTTCGCCGATGCTGTCAATGCCGGAGATTATTCCGATTGGGTGGACCCTGATACAGGCGAAGTCAATATTGCCGCCAATATCGTCAATGCAGATGACCTTAACCAGATTGACCTTTGGGACGGTATCCTGAACGGAGGCAACTATACATTGACCCGCAACAAGATAACCAAGCCTCTGTTCAAGAAAATTGCAGAAGGTGCAGTGGTCAAGAACCTCAACCTCGACGGATTGCGCACGGACCCTGGCGAAAATGCCTCCGCAGTTCTGGCAGCAACCAATCTTGGAATCATTGAAAACTGCGAGAGCAAGTCGAAACTCACCGTGACAGTGGACGCGAATTTCCATTTCTGCGGTCTTGTGGAAGCCAATGCCGGCACTATGAGATCGTGCACGAACAGCGCGGATTTCGAAATCAACCTGCCTTTCACCGGGAATCATGAGTTGATCGGCGGAGGTCTAGCGTTCAGACCTGATGCAGAAGGTAAACTCGGCACCTTCGAGGATTGCAAGAACACCGGCAATATCACGATTCTGAAAAATGCCATTGCCGCTTCCGGCCTCCATAAATGTGCCGTGGGGGGAATATTGGCATCAGCATACGGCGGAACCAAGGAAGTATTCGTGAAACTGAAGAACTGTTCCAATGAAGGCAAGATTACATTGTGGGAGAATGAATTGCAGAAATCAGGAGCACAGGGAGCCTATGCAGTGGGAGGAATTGTGGGGCGTATAGCTCCGTTGTCAGGAGATGCTGCCGCAATGTATGTAAATCCTACGCCTACTGCCGGTTTTTATACGGAAATCACTGGTTGTACCAATTCCGGTACCATCGACGCCTGCAGCAACATTGCCAGTGGTGCATCTTCTGCCATGTCTGGCGCGAGACAATTGTACGTGGGTGGCATTTCCGGAATCGTAGTGGGCATTCCGTCAAACCCGGCCAAGATTTCAGGATGTTCCAATACCGGAGCCGTTCTTGCCGGAGGAATCTCCAGACCTTGTGCGCTCGTGGGAGGAATTCTCGGTGGAGCAGCATTTACGGACATCGCCGATTGTACCAACACCGGTTCATTCGGAATTACGAAGAACACATTGGCACCTGTCAATGCGAAGATTGGAGCAGTGGGCGGCATAGTTGCCCACATCCTGAAAGTCACGCCGGTTCCAGTAATTACTAACTGCAAATCTACGGCGGCATTGCCTGCAGACGCTGTGGACAAATGCTCGGGCGAAATCTATGCTACAGGAAACAAACCGACAATCAAATAGATTAAAAAAAAGTACGCATATATGAAAAGAATACTCATATTTACTTTCCTGCTGCTCTTTTCTGTCACAATGTCATTCGCACAGAGCATCAAGGTCAGCGGAACGGTGAAGGATAGCGAAGGTAATCCTATGCCTGGGGTGTATGTGCTTGATAAACAGTCGAAAACCAGGGGGACTGCGACCGATTCGGACGGAAAATATGAAATCACAGTAGCCAAAAACGGATTTCTGGAATTCAGTTGTCTTGGCTTTGAATCAAAACTTGAACCGGTGAACGGAAGGGTGAAGATTCATGTGGCCTTGAAGTCTGATGCAGCCAAGCTGGACGATGTGGTCGTCATAGCATACGGAACCGCCAAGAAGTCCGACCTTACAGGCGCTGTTTCCGTAGTGGACATGAAATCATTGAACGATATTCCGGCATCATCGGTCAGCTCGGCCCTTCAGGGACGTGTGGCAGGTATGGACATGATGTCATCGACGGGAGAACCCGGTGCGGAAGCTTCCATTCAGATTCGTGGAGCCAGATCCATCAGTGCGGGCAACGCGCCGCTGATTGTGGTGGATGGCGTAATCGACGCAGTGTCAGACCTCAACGAAATCAATCCTGCCGACATCAAGAGCATTTCTGTCCTTAAAGACGTGTCATCCACATCTCTGTATGGTTCACGTGGAGCCAATGGCGTTATCCTCATCACGACAGAGCGTGAGACATCCCGCAACTTCACGGCCAATTTCAAGGCAGCCGCAGGCGTTTCCAGGATTGCAGGAACACTTGATCTGATGGATGCCTCGGAATTCGCGCAGTACTGCAACATGACGCACTACATTTCCGAATACATCGGCGGAAAAGAAAATCCGTCCCGTAATTTCTATTTTCCTCAGGACGAGGTCCTCGACAAAGGAAAAGGCACGGACTGGATTGATGCGCTCTCGCAAACCGGTGTGTATCAGGATTATTCATTCTCGGCACAGGGCGGTACCAATGTCACCCGAGCATCTGCTTCTTTCGGATATCATGACGAGAAAGGTGTCGTAATCGGATCCGGATTCAAACGTATAAGCGGCAGGGTGAGCGTGGAGACACAGCCGCTCAAATGGATGCGTGCAGGAGCCCGTCTGTATTATGCGGAGCGACATACGGACAAGTCCAGCGCATCCATAACGGGAACCAGCAGTACGGCCGCCATATATCTCAGCCCGCTGCTCGGCATCAATGATACATGGAATACTTTTGGCTCGGAATACGCTTCAGGAGGAGCTCCGTTCAACAATCCATATATCAGTGCCAAGCAGATCAGCTATGATGTAAAGCAGACGAATCTGAACCTTCTGCCTTGGGTACGTCTCATATTCAACCGTTTCGCATCATTCGTCAGCAAGTTCTCGTTCACGACAGACGCTTATCAATCATTGCGTTACGCTCCTTCTACACTCCCTGTCGCGCAGCGAAATCTCACCGGAGGAACAGCAACCGCAATCCGTCAGGACCGTCAAGTCCTTCTCAGCGAAAATACTTTTACATACGACCGTACATTCGCACGCCGCCATACCCTCAATCTGCTTGCAGGCTTTACGGCAGAGCGTATGAACTTGAATTACAATTGGTTCAATGGCGAAGGCTATATGGATGACAATGTCACATACAAGAATCTCGGAGGCCTTCTGGATGAACGTTGCATCACGACACGCAGCTACGAGAACATCAAGACTTCCATGTCTTTCCTCGCCAGAGTGAACTACGATTATTTGAAGAAATACTATCTGACATTGACAATGCGTGCCGACGGTGCCTCGAACTTTGCAGCGAACCGAAAGTGGGGTGTATTTCCGGCCGCAGCAGTGAGATGGAACATCAGCAGGGAAGATTTCCTGGCAGGGGTGTCTTGGCTGGACGACCTTTCGCTCAGGGCAAGTATCGGCCGGAGCGGCAATGACGCCATAGGAACCTATATGTCCAAATCGACACTGACCTCCGACAAGGGAGTCTGGATGCTGGGAGATTACCGCCCTATCGCATACTATGATACTCGTCTGAGCAATGGAAACCTTACTTGGGAGACAACGGACTCATATAATGTCGGTCTTAATTTCGTAGCATTCGGAGAGAGAGTGAATCTCGAAGTAGATGCATATCAGTCAAATACTTCAGACCTCCTTTTGGCTATGAAAACCAACCAGTCAACTGGATATGACACATATTTTACCAATATGGGAAGTACCCGTAACCGCGGAATTGAAGCCACTCTCACGACGCGCAACATCGTCTCGAAAAAATTCTCATGGAGTACGATGCTCACGGTTTCTCACAACGACCAGCGAGTGATTGATGCAGGTGAGGACCGTCTAGTGCCGACCTATGTGAATTTCCGCAACACCACGCAGCCTCTGTATGGCTACCGTGCCGGTTATCCTTTGAATTCCCTCTGGGGATATCAGTATGCCGGCGTATGGCACAGCAAGGATGAGATTGAAAGGAACAAAATCACCAAGACATATGTCAGTTCCGGTTCTTCCCAGCTGGGAATCAGCCGTTTCGTGGACCAGAACAATGACGGACTGCTCGACCAGAACGACCTCGTCTACCAGGGCAATTCAGATCCGGTCCTCTATGGCGGCTTCCAGAACAATTTCACCATCGGCAATCTTTCATTGAAAGTCTATACGACATGGTCATTGGGCGGAAAAATCTACAACATCAGTGAAATTCTTGCAGGAAGCGGCTCCAGGGCATACAACAAGTACCGTTTCATGCTGAATTCGTGGGACCCGGAACTGAATCCTGACTCTGATATCCCTCGTGCCGGCAAGGAGGATTACAATGCCAGTGACCGCATGATCTATGATGCGTCTTATGTGAGACTGAAAGAGGTGTCATTGAGCTATCGCTTCAATATTGCCAAGAACTGGTGCAAGAGCATCGTCGTGGGAGCGAGCGGCGAGAACCTGCTGCTTTGGAAACGCTATAACGGATTCGATCCTGATGTCTCCACCAGTTCCGTGACACGTCGTATCGATGATGGCGCATTTCCTCGCCCGAGAACATTCGTGATTAATCTTCAGATGAACTTCTAGAATATGAAAAAGACAATTGCAATAGTTTTGCTGATCTTCGGCGCGATTTCATGTTCGCTGAAGGAAAAGATTACGTCCTACACTGAAGGTGACAAATATTACCGCAGTGTGGAACAGATCAAGACAGGACTCAATGCCTGCTATTCTCCGCTGAAGCTTATCTATACCAATATGGGCTTCTGGGAAATGTGTGAATGCGCTACCGACCTGATGTATCTGAACATTGACAATCAGATAGATGCGGTCTGTGACATCGCCCCGGCCCGTCCGGGTGCCGCATCCCTTGTCTGGCAGCGCGGCTACCAGGGCGTGTCCCGTACCAACAATATGATATTTTACACGGACAGGGCAGTTTCTGAAGGCTGTATCGATGAAAATGAGGCCGCTCCACTCTATGCGGAAGCCGCTGTCCTCCGTTCTTTCTACTGGTATATCCTGACTTCCACATTCGGCGACGTTCCGTTCTATACTGAACGTGTTACGGAAGAAAACAGGACGAGAATCGTGAAACTGCCTCGGATGTCAGCTGCGGAAATCCGTAACTTCTGCATTGGAGAACTCCGTAAGAATCTGTCGGCTATGCCTGCACGCAGGACGTATGATTCCGGTACAGATTACCGTGTCGGCCGTGCTCTGGGCCTTATGCTCGGAGGCAGACTCTGCCTGTGGAACAAGGATTGGGACGGAGCATTGGAATTCTTCGGACAGTTGGAAACCATTTATGGCGACCTCTCGCAGTATCCTCTCTCCGACGTGCCTTTCAGCGTGAAATACAGCCGCGAATCAATATGGGAAGTCCCTAACATCTACGAGGCCAACGGTCTCCAGATTGTCGGGACACTGGCAAGCTGGACAACTCCGTTGCGTGCTCAAAACATTGTCAGTGACGAGTTTGCGCAGGAGGATATCATCTCCGACATCTACTATGGAATCGGTATTCCGGAACTTGGTTCCCATGCGATGACCTACACGTCAGTGCGTCCTACGCCGTTCCTCTGCCAGAATCTGCTCCCGTACCTTTCTGATGACCTCAGGTCCGGGGAGTATTCGAATGGGTCCAAGACCGCCCGCGGAGGGTCCGGAAACCTTGCTTGGAGATGGCTGGGCTATGACCCTGACGATGCAGGAAGGACCGGAGAAAAGCAGGTCATGTTCTTCGGTTCCAAGAATGCCGACGGGACATGGTCTAGGATGAACCAGTCCAGCACTCCATGGATGGGCAACAAATTCTGGTGTCCGGACATGAGAAGCACCCGCGACGCGAACAATTACAAGATTTTCCGATACGCAGGCGCTGTCCTCGGACTTGCAGAAGCGAATCTGATGAAAGGCGACGTCGCATCGTCCCTGCATTATCTCAATATGGTACGCAGCCGTGCGGCCCTGTCAGACCTCAGTCTTGCGGATGTCGGCGGCAATGCTGAACTCCTTATGGAAGAAATCCGTCGCGAGTGTGCGAAGGAGCTTCTGGGCGAGTACAACCGCAAGTTCGACCTTGTGCGCTGGGGAATATGGTATGAACGCACCAGACAATACAACACAGGCTCGCTCATCAGCCAGAATGTCCGCCCGTGCAACCGTTATTGGCCGATACCGGCAGACCAGGTCGCAGCATCCGGAGGGGTGCTCACCAACAAGGAATACGGCGAGTAATATATAAATGTCAATGCAATGAAACAATTATTATATAAATCAATGTCAATACTGGCCGCTTTGGTCGTACTCGCATCATGTGAGCGCAAGCCGGAGTTCTCCGAGGTGACCGAACTTGGCTGCGCCCGGAATGAAGCAGTCGTTGATGCAGCCGGTGGAGAGGCCATATTCAGCATAATTGCTTCAGGCGAAGTATGTGCGGAAGTTACCGAAGGATCGGAGTGGGCAAGCCTGTCGGAATCCAGATGGACCGGCGATGCAGACCTCTGCATTGCTTTCGGAGAAAACAATGGCCGTGAGCGTAAGGCGGATGTGCTTCTTATCAGCGGACACCGTAAGCTGCAACTTACTCTTATCCAGAGCGGTGCGGAAGACGCGACTTTCCATTTCAAGGAAAAGAATGTCTCTATCCCGTTTGAAAGTGGAGCGCAGACAGCTATTTTCGAAACTGTTATTCCTGCAGATGAAATCAGCGGAACCGTGATTTATCCTGATGGGGGAGACTGGATAGAGGAACCTCTTGCAGACGTTAATGCTGACGGTACTTTCAGTTTTGCAGTTAGAGAGAATCTCGGTGAATCTCCACGCACCGCAATAATCGAACTTACATCCAGGGACAATGTAGGACGACTGCTTGCCGCCAGGCTTTATGTCACTCAGGGAGTCCGCGGAGAGGTGGAAACCATACCTCTCACCGTCGCGGGGCTACGTTCGCTCAGTCTTGAAAACGGAGACATTGACCCTCAGGGTATTATCCAGAAGCCTTATGCACTCACAGGGCGTGTGATAAGTGACGATTCCGAAGGGAATGCAGCTCCTAATGAGAACATGTCGGTAATCATCCAGGATTTGACTCTATCATCCAGGACTGTATATCTCCAAGGCAGCGAAGAAGGTGAGTATTATGGCGTGAAACTGGTTTTCGAATCGGCGGATGCCATGTCATAGGACCGCTACGACCTTGCTGTCATTTCATTGAAAGGACGCAAACTGACCGCCGGCATTGATCCGGAATGTTACACGGTTTCCGGCCTGAAAGCATACGATATCGTGTCTTCGGCTGCCGGGACTTCCGCTGATGTCGTTCTGCGCACGAAGTCTGTCAATGAATTGTGCGACAGTGATATAAACACGATTCTTACGCTAACCGACTGCTCGATCCCGATTACGAAGGGTGCTTTCGTCCCGATTGACAATACCCGCTCCAGCATCATCAACAAATATCCGATGCCGCTGCTGGACAAGCGTGGCAATACCATCTATCTTCTTACGAACACGACGGCCGCATGGGCTCGTGACGGCATGGCCCTTCCATGGGGAAGCGGAACCGTCACCGGTATCATTGTCAATGAAACTTGCGACAATTACGAGTGGGACAGCGCCACGGCTGCCATGGATTCCCGGCTTGCAGACTATGTGACGGGACTCGGCAATATCGGCAGATACCAGATCCGCCCGCAGCACCGCAGCGACATAGCGCTTGACGGAGAACCGTTTACGAAGATTCTTTGTGAATGGACCAGTTTCGCCGATGTGAAAGAAAAGCCTGGCTTTACGTATTCGACCCCTGAACTAAGGGCGATTTCGCCAAGTCAGGACTGGAGCTCGCTCGGACCTCTTTCCGGTTCTGCATCGGGCATTGTCCCTCAGTCGAAGGGCCCTGCGTGGATGGGCGCCTACTGGTGCTCGGGGAACCACGCAGACCCTAAACTGGAAGAGTATTATTGGCAGATACAGTTCTCGACTGCGGACCTGAGCATTGCCAATGCACCGCTGTCCGTACAGATTGCAGCGTTCAATACCGTGGGAATGGATGTGGGGGCACCTCGCTACTGGTGGCTGAAATATTCGTCTGACGGCGAGAATTGGGAAACCCTGAAGGCCGATTCCTACACAGGGGATATCGTACAGTATACTTCTGTCGGGAATGAGTGGACATATTCGGTGCCTGACTATCCGAAGAACGGGTCATACAGGCAATATCATTGCCCTGGCGCGAAGAACATGTCGTTCACTCTGCCGGTTTCCGCGGATCTCTTCGGAAAGGACAATGTCTATGTGCGTCTGATGCCGGCAAAAGACGTTTCGGGATATGATGCCCAGATTCCGATATCGTATGATGGCGCCAAAATCCAGAATGTGAAGCGCGCATGCATTTCTTATGCGGCAGTGCGCTGCAACAAGTGATTTCGATAAGTTAATAACTAACAACTATATTATTATGAATACTAATGACACTGAAACTTATTCTAAGGGGGGATACTGTTCTCCTAAACTGGAAGTAATCGATTTGAATCTTGAAGTCGGCTTCTGTCAATCTGGTACCAGAAAGGCCTACAATGAGGATCTCGGGGAAGAAGATCCTATGTTCGAATGGCAATATTAACCCTAAATGAAATTTGACAATGAAAAGAATAATTTATTTCATGACTGCATCGGCTGTAGCTCTTGCCTTAGCGGGTTGTGCCAAGGAAATTGAAGGAGAAATACAGGTTCCGGAACAGCAGGAAGAAGAAGCCGGGACAATGGTGATCGGCGCCGAACTGTCGGATTCTCCTGATGCTGATGATGTTACCAAGACATTGATCTCGGACAACGGCGACAAGACTTACTCCGTATTCTGGGCTGACGGCGATCAGATTCTGGTGAATGGCGAGACCAGCACGAACATTGACATAGATCCTGATATCAAGAAGAGTGCGTCATTTACACTTCCTGTGGTGGATGCTCCGTATTGCGCGGTTTATCCTGCGGGTCTGTATGTTAAAGACTCATACAAGACTGTAAAGGAAGACTCTACTGTTATTGAAATTACTATTCCTTCCACGCAAAAATATGTGGAAAATGGCTTCGATCCGGATGCTGCGATAATGACTGCACGTGGCGAGGCCGGTGGAGGACTTGCGTTCAAACACGCCATGGCTTATCTGAAAGTTGCGGTCAACGGCACGACGGTCAAGAGCATACGTGTCAATGGCAATGACAATGAGGCTCTCAGCGGAGCATATACTATTTCATATTCCAAATCCAAAGTCGCGTTCGGACCGAAGAAAAATGAAGAAGGCAAGGCGATTGGAAATACATCTGCCACCATTTCCTGCGGCGAGTCCGGTGTGGCGAGTGGAACTCCTGTCTTTATCGCAATACCTGCAAGAGAGTATAAAAGCGGATTGACATTGACTATTGTAAATGATGAGAATCAATATCAGGTGGTGCACAGCATGAAGACTTTCACTGCCGTTCCGGGAAAGGTCTATCCTACGACAATTACCTTCAATGCTGCCGGAACTTATCTGGAAGGCGGTATTTATACCGTTGAGGATTGGAATGGATTCGTGGCTGCCGTAAATAATGGTGACTGGTCAGCCTGGAAGACAACGGTAGATGGAAATGAAGGTGTGCATCTTATGGCAGATATTTATTCTTCGACGAATCTGCCACGTACCAATGACAAAAAGGCTGATGGCAGCAAATGTGAGTGGAATGGTGAGTTCTATGGTCATAATCATACCATTACGCACGCGGGAACCGAACCTCTGTTTCTGCATGTCGGCGAGTCTGGAAAAATTATGGATTTGAAGGTTGCCGGTGATCGAATTGCCAATACCAACAATGGATGGCCTGGCGTGTTGGTTCTTAACAATAGCGGAGAAATCAACAATTGCGAGAGTAGTGTCAACATTACACTTGAAGAAAATAGTACCAATGCTTCCACCATTTGCCGTAGCAACAATGGAAAGATTATCAATTGCAAGAATTCTGGAAATATTACAATCAAGAATCCTACTGCTGAAGTGAAAGTCGGTGGAATTACGCTGTACAGTTCCGGAACGATTACCGGGTGTACCAATACGGGTGCTATAAATGTTACCGGAGTGGATGTGAATTGTCTTGTTTCAGGTGTGGTTCTGATGGCCAGCGGTAAGGTGAGTGACCTTGCAAATGAAGGGGATATGACTGTCGAGGCCAATCTTTCCGCCACTCGGGAAATATATATGGGAGGAGTTATCGGCAAATGCGAGACTCCTGAAATAAATATTATCCCTGCCGGCAATGTGGTAGGAGAAATCTTCAGGTGCAAGAACTCCGGAAATCTTAAAATCCAGAAGTCCGGTGCATTTCATATGAAAGGTGGCTGTCTCGGCGGTGTCGCTGCGTCTGTGAATACAGGCTCCAGTACCAAGGATTGCACAATCTTCGACTCTTGTACCAATTCCGGAAGCATTTCTTTCTACGAAAAGGAGACGATACTTAAAAGCGGGATTCCATATGGGGCTTATGCCGTCGGTGGAATTTTGGGAAGATGCTCTGTCTTGAAAGATGTCTATTATGATTTCTCCTCCAAGTCATACACGGTTATCCGAGTTAATTGCGTGAATACCGGTAATATTGACGTATGTACCGCCAATGGACAGCCGATGAAAGATGGAATTTCCGGAGCGCGTCAGACTTATGTGGGCGGTATTGCCGGATTTGTAGGCGGCGGTGTAGTCCGTGGAAACAAAGACTCTGCATCAGCCTACACAATTAAATTAGGTTCGCTTTATGGTGGAATATGTGCCGGTGGCATTTTGGGAGGTAGTTATGCTACTAAAATTGATGATCAAGCTTCCTGCGTAAACGTGAATTTTGCAGAATCTGATAATGCTTATGTGAAGCCGACAAAGATTGGCTATGTGGGAGCAGTTCTCGGCTGGGCTGCGTCTAATATCAGTATTAACAATGTCAAAGCTGAGGCCTCCTTCGATTTCTCTGCTGGACTTACGAAAGAAAACTTTAAATCTGGTTTTGCCGGCGTTAAGTCAGGCGCCGCTTTGACTGTCACAAGTTGTACGTATAATAAAGTCGCAGTGGCAGCTTCCGACATCTATGGAGGCGGAACCAAAACCATCAAATAATCATGAAAACAATCAAATCATTGACAATACTTGCGCTGGCGGCGGTTATCGTCTCCTGCAATGAAGTGCAGCCAGTCGCACAGCGTTGGTCCGAAGAAAAGACCAATGAATGGTATGCCGCCAGGGAGTGGCCTGTGGGCTGCGACTATGTTCCGGCATATGCGGGCAATCAGATCCAGATGTGGCAGCCGAGCACATTCGACCCGGCGGAGATTGACAAGGAACTGGGCTGGGCCGAGGACCTGGGGTTCAACAGCGTCCGGATCTTCCTTCATGACAAGGTCTGGAGCGCCGACCGGGATGCGTTTTTCGCGAACATTGAAAAGTTCCTCGAAATCGCTGACAGTCACGGCATCAGCAGTCTTGTGACCCTCTTTACGAACGGCGGTTCACGTGACCGCTATGTGGACGAGAAAATATCACCGATTCCCGGCATCCATAACGGCATTTGGGCCCAGACTCCGGGAATTGAAACTGTCAATGACCCGTCACAATGGGGTTGGGTCAAGAAATATGAACAGGACGTGCTCGACCATTTCAAGGATGACAAGCGTATAATCGCATGGTGTCTTTACAATGAGCCCGAGAACGTGCCTGCATGCCATACCTATCCGCTGCTGAAGAAAGTGTTCGAATGGGCCAGAGAAGTCAATCCGTCACAGCCGCTTACAGCTCCGATCTATACCAGGCCGTTGAGCGGCAGCGGAAACCTCACCACGCGTTTTCCTACGGTCACTTTCCTCTGTGAAAACTGTGACGTGCTCAGCATCCATTGCTATCAGCCGGCAGAGGAGATGCAGAAGTTCGTGGATCTCATGAAGACTTTCAACCGCCCGATTTTCTGCACGGAATATCTGGCAAGGCCTTTCGGAAGCACGTTCGAGACCGTTCTTCCGGTGCTGAAGAAGGACAAGGTCGCGGCATATGATTTCGGACTGGTCAGGGGCGCGATGCAATGCCATTATAAATGGAACAAGGTGGACAAGGACGGCAACAAGATTCCATATACGGAAGAACCTGACCCTTGGTTCCATGATATTCTTCAACCAGACGGTACACCTTACAGACCGGCTGAGGTGGAATTCATAAAGTCCATGACCGGGCGCGACTAGTAATCCGCGAAAATGACATTACAGATGAAGAAGCATTTTGGGGAATCTTTCCGCACAAAATGCTTCTTTATCTGTAAAAAATGGCTAAATTTGTGCCCCTGTTAAAGATAATAAAACGAATATGGACACGAAATACGTCTTTGTAACAGGAGGTGTGGCTTCTTCCCTCGGTAAGGGAATCATCGCGGCCTCACTAGCGAAACTACTACAAGCCAGAGGACTTAGAGTAACCATTCAGAAATTTGATCCCTACATCAACATTGACCCGGGAACATTGAACCCTTACGAGCATGGCGAGTGCTATGTGACGGATGACGGTGCAGAGACGGACCTGGACCTCGGACATTATGAGAGGTTCTTGGGTGTTCATATGACAAAGGCCAATAACGTCACTACCGGAAAAGTATATTTCACAGTCATAAACAAGGAACGTGAAGGTGCTTATCTCGGCAAGACAGTACAGATTATCCCTCATATCACAGACGAAATCAAGCGCAGAATGCTTCTGCTCGGCAAAACGGGAAAATTCGACGTCATCATCACTGAGGTCGGAGGCACTGTCGGCGATATGGAATCCCAGCCGTTCCTCGAGGCGATACGTCAGCTTCAGTGGGAACTGCCAGAAGAAGACCTTGCCAGCATACACCTGACATTGGTCCCTTATCTCAGAGCTGCTAAAGAACTGAAGACCAAGCCTACACAGCATTCGGTACAGATGCTCCAGCAGGCGGGTGTGCATCCTGACGTGATAGTCTGCCGCACTGAGAAGGAACTCACCCCGGAAATAAGACGTAAAGTCGCATTGTTCTGCAATGTGAAACCGGGACACGTAATCCAGTCTATCGACGCGCCGTCCATCTATCAGGTGCCGCTCAACATGGAAGCTGAGGGCCTTGACGAGATGATATTGAACCATTTTCATATCAATGACTTGCCGGAACCTGATTTTGCGAACCTAAAAGTGTTCCTGAACAAGCTCTATCACCCTAAGCATCAGGTGGATATAGCGCTGGTAGGCAAATATGTCGAGCTTCAGGACGCATACAAATCCATATTGGAGTCATTTGTCCATGCAGGCGCTGCCAATGAGTGCAGGGTCAATGTCCATACGATACAGAGTGAGTACGTGGATGCTTCCAATGTCGAGGAAAAAGTCGGTGGCATGGATGCTATACTGGTCGCTCCGGGCTTCGGGGAGCGTGGCCTCGAAGGTAAAATCCAGGCCATCAAATATGCAAGAGAGCACAATGTCCCGTTCTTCGGTATCTGTCTAGGTATGCAGATGTGCGTGGTGGAGTTCGCAAGAGACGTGCTCGGCCTGAAGGACGCGGCTTCTGCGGAGATGAATCCTTCTACCCCTGATCCGGTCATTGACCTGATGGAGGACCAGAAGAGCACCACCATAAAGGGCGGCACGATGCGTCTGGGCGCTTATGACTGCCAGTTGGACAAGAATTCACTTGCATATGAAATATACGGCAAGGAACTTATTTCCGAAAGACACAGACACAGATATGAGTTCAACGGACATTACCTCACACGTATGGAGGCGGCAGGGCTGAAGGCGAGCGGACGTAACCCTGAAACCGGTCTTGTCGAGATCGTGGAGATTCCTACCCATCCGTTCTTCATCGGGGTGCAGTTCCATCCTGAACTGAAAAGTACACCGGAAGTGCCTCAGCCGATTTTCGTCGCATTCGTGAAGGCGGCATTGGATTATCGCAGGCAGAGAGGGCTGGAATGCGATTTGCAGTAAAAAACATCCTTTAGAAAATAAATTCGCTTCTGAATATGAGAAACTGTCGTGCAATATATTGTCTGGTCGTCATTGTCCTGTCCCTTTTGGCATCTTCCTGTGTCAATGCGAAGGTGCGTCAGTACAAGGCTCAGGTGGTGGCCGAATATCCGCACGACAGGACATCATACACACAGGGACTGTTTTTCTACGACGGCCAGATGTATGAAAGCACCGGTCTGAACGGTAAATCCACATTCCGCAAGGTGGATATCCGCACCGGCAAGGCATTGTACCGTCTGAACTTCGACAGGCGGTATTTTCTCGAAGGCTCGGTGGAGAAGGACGGCAATGTCTATATGCTTACCTGGCAGAACAATGTCGCTTTCGTCTATGATGCCAAGACACTGAAATACAAGAAGTCATATTCGTATCCACGTGAAGGATGGGGACTTGCGACTGACGGTAAATCGCTGATCGCATCGGACGGCTCGGCAAACCTGTATTTCCTCTACGACGATTTCCGCACTGCACGCAAGGTGACCGTGCGTCTGAACGGTCGTCCCGTCAATGACCTGAATGAGCTCGAGTATATAGACGGGAAGATTTGGGCCAATGTCTATCTTACGGACCTGATAGTGATCGTCAATCCTGCGGACGGCAATGTCGAGGCGACAGTGGACTGTTCAGGCCTGCTGCCGTCAAGGCTCAGATATGACGATACAGACGTGCTGAACGGTATTGCATACAATCCTCAGAACGGAAAAATCTATCTCACCGGCAAGAACTGGTGCAGATTGTACGAAATAAAACTTGTGGAAGTCAAGTAATAATCGTAACTTCGCCGCCGGTTTATTAAAAATACAACAATAGCTTGGGGTACTGGAACTCCGCATTGACTCGGAAGAGTCGGTGGAAGACCGGTTGAGATTATACCCATTAACCTGATTCGGATAATGCCGACGTAGGGAACGCTGATCTCAAGCGCGTAATGTGCGTACCCCTTGCGTAATTTATTCTTATGCGAGGTTTTTTATTTTTTGGGGCGCTGTGCGCCGTATCAGTCCCGACATTTGCCGGAGACGTGAATCCTGACAAAATCGAGAAACTCGACAGCGTCATAGTTTCAGCTTCGAGGGCGGGCGAAAACACACCTGTAACTTTCACGAATCTTAACAAAGAAGAACTCAGAAAAGTAAATCCGATGAACTCTCTGGTTCAGGCGCTGTCCCTGCAGCCGTCTGTCGTCACCAGCCTTGAAGGCGGTACCGGACTCGGATACTCCAAAATGACCGTGCGTGGCGTGAAAGGCTCCCAGATCAATGTCACTCTCAACGGAATTACTCTCAATGATGCCGAATCACAGGAAGTGTTCTGGGTGAACATCCCGGCATTGACATCATTGATCAATTCAGTACAGCTCCAGCGCGGTCTCGGAACTTCTTCCAACGGTCCTGGCGCATTCGGCGCGAGCATCAATATGAGCACCGCTTCTGTCGGCACAAGCCCATTCGGTTATGTCAATGTCGCTGCAGGTTCATATAATACAATGACAATGACGGCTTCGGCTGGAACCGGTCTGACAAAGTCCGGATTGTATTTCAGCGCAGCCTACTCCAAGGACTGCACTGACGGATATATCCGCAACGCCAAGGCCAAAGTACAGTCTGCATTTGCGGCTCTCGGCTGGCTCAAGGGAAATAACTCATTGAAATTGACCTACTTGATGGGCGACCAGCATTCAGGAATTACCTGGAACGGCATTGACCCGCAGATGTACAAGACGAACAGAAAGTACAACTCTACAGGTGAGTTCTATGATGCCGATGGCGCTGTGCACTATTATGACAATGATACCGACAATTACACGCAGCACCATATCCAGCTCAACTATACTCACGAGTTTGTGAACAGCCTGACATGGAGTACGACATTCAACTATACCCGAGGTGACGGATATTACGAGAACTACAAGGCCGGCAAGAAATTCAGCAAATACCGTCTGCCTGATTTTACTGACGAGGACGGCAATGTGCACCAGAAATCGGATTTCATTGTCCGCAAAGCCATGGGCAATGACTATTATGTGCTCAATTCGAACCTGACCTACAAGTCTGAGAAACTGGATGTTACCGGCGGCGTTTATGCTTCCAGATATGACGGCGACCATTTCGGTAAGGTCATCTGGAGCAGCGTGATGGGTGATGCTTTCGACTATGATACCTACAACAATACCCGTGCGTGGTATTCACACAGAGGTCTGAAACAGGAACTTAATGCGTTTGTCCGTGCGGAGTACCGGCCATTGGAATGGCTTACCGCTTATGCTGACCTTCAGTACAGGGGTGTGTTCCTCGATATGTCAGGCGAAGATGATGATTATTTCGAGTCGCTTGCATACAAGCACAGCTGGAATTTCTTCAATCCGCGTGTGGGACTCACATTCGCCTGGGCTCCTCAGCACAAGGCTTATGTTTCAGCAGCTTTGGGAAACCGCGAACCTGGCAAGAGCGACCTTCAGGAGCAGATCCTGACCATGAACAAGGAGATTTCGCTCGGCAACAAAGGTGAGGTGACTCTGAAACCGGAACAGATGCTCGATATCGAGCTCGGTTACTCTTTTACAGGCGAAAAGGTTGCCGCTTCTGCCAATCTCTATATGATGGAGTACTGGAACATGCTTCTCGAAACCGGAAAACTGTCCAATGTGGGTTATGCTATCAAGGAGAATGTTCCGCGTGCATGGAGAAGGGGAGTGGAGCTTGCTGCAGTGTATTCGCCTGTCGATGGGCTGACTATAGAGGCCAATGCCACTCTCAGCATGAACCAGATACACAATTACACACTTTTCTGCGCCCAATATGATTCTGAAGAGACATGGCAGCCTGCAGGCACATATTCCAAGAATTTCGGAACAGTGACTATGCGTATGTCGCCTTCAGTGTTAGGTATGGCAAGAATCTCCTGGTCTCCGTTCAAGCCATTTGCAGGTGGTTCGCTCAAGACCACGACTCTTTCCATTGACGGAAAATATATCGGTTCACAGTATTGGGACAATACAGAGTGCAATGACAGGAAGGCTCCTGCATATTTCGTTTCGGATCTTATGCTCAGCCATGAGTTCAATGTCGGTTCCGGTAAACTCGGACTCCGCGCATATGTGAACAACCTGTTCAACAAGAAGTACTACTCAGATGTTGCAGGAGAGCTGTGTTTCTTCCAGAAAGAGAACAAATTAGCGCAATCTTGGGCAAGTTTATTCCCGCAAAGTGAAATTAACTTCATTTTTGGTTTGACATATTCATTCTAATTTGTATCTTTGTCGAACAAAGAAGCCGTGAGGCCCTATTTATATCAGTTTTTATTAGAGGACGGCTGTGTACTCCCAAAAGTGCACAGCCTTTTTTAAGAGTTTTTCTCTTTAGAGAGATTAACAAGGCATCTTCAGATGCCGGGCCGGAGTTGACGGGCAGGGACGGCTTCGCGGCGATGGAAAGTCCGAAGGCCCTGATCGCCCCCTTGAAAAGGGGGTCGGGGGGATTGAAGAGATTAACAAGTCGTCATCAGACGACCAGCCGAGTCCGGGTATTTGCGAGAGCAAATACGTGGAGGACGCAAAGGCTGCGCAGAGCGTCAGGGTTTGGGACAGAGTCCCAATTAAAATAAATAGGCACAGCCTTTTTTGAAGAGATTAACAAGGCATCATCAGTTTTTTTTGATTTTATGCGAATAGATATACTCACAGTAGTACCGGAACTTCTCGAGAGCCCGCTCGGCTACTCGATAGTCGGTCGTGCCCGCAAGAAAGGACTTGTGGAAATTTATGTTCACAATGTGCGTAAATATGGAATAGGACCACGCAAAACCGTTGATGACTATTGTTATGGAGGAGATGCCGGCATGGTGATGATGGTCGAGCCTGTGTTCAAGATGATAGAAGAACTCAAGTCGGAGCGGGAATATGATGAGATAATCTTCATGTCACCGGACGGCGAACAGCTTACTCAGGGCATTTCCAATGAACTGTCATTGAAAGAGAACATAATTATTCTCTGTGGCCACTACAAAGGTGTGGACGAGAGAGTCCGCGAGCACCTCATTACCCGTGAAATATCTGTAGGGGACTATGTCGTCAGCGGCGGAGAAATTCCGGCGGCGCTTTTGGCAGACTCCATTGTCCGCCTCATCCCTGGAGCGCTGACTGACGAGACCTCCGCATTGAGCGACAGCTTCCAGGACGGGCTTGTGTCGCCACCTGTCTATACAAGGCCAGCCGAGTTCAACGGCTGGAAAGTCCCGGATGTCCTTCTTAGCGGAAATCCGCGTCTTATCCAGGATTGGCAGATGCAGCAGGCGTTGGAGCGCACTAAAAAGCTTCGCCCGGGCCTTTTGGATGAGAAAAAATAACATTTTGCAGAAAATATCTGCCAATTACTTTGCAAATAAGATTTTTTGCCTTAAATTTGCATTGTTTTAATAAAACGTTAAAGTGTTTTTTTTAAATCGTTAGCCGCAAGGCAATAACCAACTAATACGAATAGCACTCTACTAAATTACATTGACGCGTGACCGGTCCGACCGGTCACGCGCAATTTGATTTTTGGCTAACCTGCAGAACCTGCATAAAATTTTACATTAACGAGTTGCATCGGTGGTCTTTTTGGATTTAAATTCATATATTTGCCGTATTGTTTAATTTTATCGATACACTTGATATGAGTGAAGAATTGAAACCTGGTGCTGAAGTGACACCAGACGTACTTGAAGAGACTAAGGCCGAAACTGTAGAAACACCTGACTACAGTGAAATGTCATTGGCCGAACTGTCTCAGAAATTTCAGGAACTGGCTGACAGCGAGGACCGTATGTCTAAATCCAAAGAGGCGGAAGCTATCAAGGCGGCTTTCTATAAGAAACTGTCCAGAGAAAAGGCTGCTGCAGGCTTGGAGACTCCGGAAGTGCCTGAGTCCACAGTAGAAGCGGAGCAGACGGAGCAGCCTGAGGCTGTTGCGGAACCGTCAGTTGAGCCTGAAACAGAGGTATCGGCGGAAACTGAGACTCCTTCTATTCTCGCCAATCCTTTTGCCGCACTTGAAAACGGATTCAAAGCTATATATAATAGGTATAAGAAAGAAAGAGCAGAGTATAACAGGAAACTTGACGAGGAGAGAGAGGAGAACCTGAAGAAGAAACAGGCTGTGGTAGATGAGTTGAAAGCGTTGGTGGAAAAACAGGATGACCTCGGCACAGCATTCCCTGCATTCAGGGAACTTCAGGCCAGATGGCGTGAAACCGGTCCTGTTCCGGCTCAGAATTTCAGGAATCTGAATGACACCTATCAGTTCTATGTAGAGCAGTTCTATGATAAGGTGCAGATCAACAGGGACTTGAGAGACCTTGACTTCAAGAAGAACCTGGAGGCTAAGGAAGAGTTCTGTCAGGAAGCCGAGAGACTTTCGGAGAACGAGAATGTAGTGGATGCATTCAAGGAACTCCAGAAACTCCACGAACAGTGGAAGGAATTCGGTCCTGTCGCAAAAGAGTTCCGTGACCAGATCTGGGACAGATTCAAGGCTGCAACATCTGTAATCAACAAGAAATACCAGGCTTACTTCGAAGAGCAGAAAGAGAAACAGGCTGAAAACCTCGTTGCCAAGACTGCATTGTGCGAAAAGGTGGAAGCCATTGCAGATAAGGAAGACATCAAGTCTTCCAACGAATGGAACGCCCTCTCCAAAGAAATCGAGGATATCCAGAAGGAGTGGAAGACCATCGGTTTCGCATCCAAGAAGGAAAACCAGAAGATATACGACCGTTTCCGTGCCGCTTGTGACAAGTTCTTCGGACGCAAGCGTGACTTCTATGTCCAGTTCAAGGACAATATGAACGGGAACCTGGAGAAGAAGATGGCCATCATCACTGAGGCTGAGGCACTTAAGACGAGTACTGACTGGAAGAAGACCACAGACAGGTTCATTGCCCTCCAGAACCAGTGGAAGGAAATCGGCGCTGTTCCGAGAAAGAAGTCAGAGCAGATCTGGAAGCGTTTCCGTGCTGCCTGCGACGAGTTCTTTACCGAGATGGACAAGCATGCTACGCCTGAGAACAATTATGCTGCAAACCTGAAAGCGAAAAAAGCGCTGATTGCCGAGATCAATGCCTATGAGCCGGAGGAGGGTGTAAGCAAAGCTGAGGCAAGGCAGAAATTCGCTGAAAAATGGCAGAGCATAGGCTTCGTGCCGTTCAAGGAGAAAGAAAAAATCGCTAAAGCCTACAATGATGCGATGTCCGCCAAGTTCCACGATGTGCCTCGCTCTTCACGTGGCGCAGGACAGGGCAGGTCTGAGAAAGACCGTCTCATCCAGAAGTTCAACAAACTTCAGCAGGACATTGACACATATGAAAACAATATCGGGTTCTTCTCGATGTCGAAGAACTCACAGCCGCTCATCCAGCAGATGCAGAGCCGCATAGAAGAGGCCAAAAACGAACTTAAGGAGCTGGAGATGCAGATTAAATCACTCGAAGAGACAGAAAACAGATAATGAATAAAAATACTATTATAGGTTTTGTGCTGATCGGTGCAGTCCTTTTCGGATTCACCTGGTTTCAGTCAAAACAGTATGAAAAGCAGGTAGCATATCAGGCGCAGTTGGATTCATTGGCTGCGGTACAGGCAAGAGAACAGTACATTCAGGACAGTATAGCGGGCAGGCTCCCTGTGGCAGCGGATACAGCAGCTGCCGGCAGCATTGACAGTGCAAATCCTGGGAAGGATTATGCAGCGCCGCTTACTTCCATTTATAAGGATTCGTTGCTGAACGTGGCTCACGATGCACAGGAGACGTTCTACAGCATTGAAAATGACAAGATTTCGATAGCATTCACCACCAAGGGCGCGCAGCCGTATTCGGTGAAAGTGAAGAATTACAGGAATTATGATTCTACGGACCTGTATCTCTTCAAGCCGGGTGCAAGTGAGATGGGTATCGGAATCTATGCCGGCGAGAACATCAACACCAAGGATTTCGTGTTCTCAGTGGCAGAAAAGACGGACAACTCCATCGTGATGAGACTGCCGTTCCGCAACGGGGGATATATCCAGCAGAAATACTCATTGACAGAAGGTTCTTTCGTGGTTTCCAACGAGGTCTCATTCATCGGACTCGATGGCGTGATTCCGAGAAATGTCTCATATTACGATTTCGACTGGGACGTGACTATCCCGAGAATGGAAAAAGGCTACAAGAACGAGGTGCAGTATTCCAAAGTGGACTACTACTACGGCGGTGACAAGAATCCGGAAGAAATCGGTCGTGGACGCAATGCCGACAAGCGTATCGAGAACCGTATGGAGTGGTTCGCCTTCCAGCAGCAGTTCTTCTCTGCCATCATGAGACCTGTAGATCAGTTCGCGTCAGGAGAATTGGCCATCAACTTTATCCCTGAGGAAGACCTTTCTCATGACCTGATGCATTGCCGTGCAAATATGCGCGGAGATTTCAAGGTCTCTGACAATGTGGTGCTGGACAATGAGTTCTATTTCGGTCCGAACCACTACCGTACACTGAAATCTTATGGTCAGAAGTACGAGAAGATCATTCCGCTGGGAGGATGGATGGTCGGCTGGTTCACCAAATGGGTGATTATCCCGCTCTTCGACTTCCTGCACAAGTTCATCTCGAACTTCGGTATCATCATCCTTCTTATGACATTGTTCATCAAGATTGTGGTGCTTCCGTTCGCTTACAAGTCATATTCTTCTTCAGCCAAGATGCAGGCGCTCAAGCCTGAGATGGATAAATTGAACGAGAAATATCCGAAACAGGAAGACGCGCTCAAGAAGCAGCAAGCCACGATGGACCTCTACAAGCGTGCAGGCGTGAATCCGATGGGCGGATGTCTGCCGATGCTTCTTCAGTTGCCTATCCTCTGGGCCATGTTCCGTTTCTTCCCTGCTTCCATCGAACTTCGTCAGCAGTCCTTCCTGTGGGCCGATGACCTCAGCGCTTACGATACGATTCCGCTTTTGGATTTCGGTACGAGAATCCCGCTGTTGGGTGACCACATCTCATTGTTCGCGCTCCTGATGGCAGTGTCAATGTTCCTTTACTCCAAAGTTACGATGCAGGGACAGATGTCATCGAACGATCCGAATACTGCGACAATGCGCTTTATGAGTTTGTGGATGATGCCTATCATGATGTTCTTCATATGTAACAGTCTGTCAGCCGGTTTGACTTACTACTACCTGCTTTCAAACTTGATTACGATGCTTGAGACCTGGATCATCAAGAAGTTCTTTGTCCGTCCTGAAGACGTGCTTGCGAAACTGAAGGAGACTGAGAACAAGCCGCTTCCTAAGAGCAAATGGCAGCAGAGGTTGGAGGAGGCGCAGAAAATGCAGCGTCAGATGGCTCAGCAACAGCAGAAAAACAACAGAAGATAAATCAGAATCATGTCGATTTCATCGAAAATATCTGAACTCAATAATGAACTGCCACAGGACGTAAGACTTGTGGCAGTTTCCAAATTCCACCCTGTCGAGGCGATAATGCAGGCCTACGATGCAGGCCAGCGCCTGTTCGGCGAGAGCAGACCGCAGGAGTTTGCCGCTAAGTTGCATGCCCTTCCGTCTGATATCCAATGGCATTTCATCGGACATCTCCAGACGAACAAGCTGAAACTTGTCTTGCCGTATGCCGCTATGATTCAGTCTGTTGATTCGGTGCACCTGCTCGAGGACATAGAAAAATGGGGAAGTGCCAATGACAAGGTAATCAGTGTCCTGCTCGAGCTTCATCTCGGAGCGGAAGAGACCAAGCATGGCCTGACGGAGGATGAAATCTGTGCGGTTCTGGATTCTGTGTCAATGTATCCGCACGTGGTTTTCTGCGGCTTGATGGGAATGGCTACCAATACGGATGATGAATCAGTCGTCCGTGCGGACTTCGAGCGTATCGCATCACTTAAGAACCGGCTCGTGGCACTTCATCCGCAACTGACTGATTTCAAGGAACTTTCTATCGGCATGTCCGAGGATTACAAAATCGCTGTCCAGTGCGGTGCCACAATGGTCCGCATCGGCTCCGACATTTTCGGCCCGAGACAGTATTGAAACAACCTGATTATCGGCGGAGTTCTTCAATCATTGCCTTTGCGACTGCTGCTGAGGCTCCGCGTCCGCCGAGTGCATTGCGGATCTCCTGATAGCCGGCAAGCATGTTGTCGCGGTATTCCTTGTCCTCAATCATTCTGCGCACCTCTTCCAGCACATTGTCCGGTGTGAAATAATACTGAAGCAGCTCCCTGAAGCAGGTCCTGTTCAGGATAAGATTTCCGAGACTGATGAAGCGGATCTTGATTATCTGCTTGGCTATCACGAAGTTGATTTCGGCTCCCTTGTATGCCACCACCTGAGGCGTTCCGATCAATGCAGTCTCAAGTGAAGCAGTTCCGGAGTTTACCACAGCTGCTTCCGCGTGGCGTATCACTGCGTAACTCTCGCCGAAGACGACATTGACATAAGCCTCCCTGCCTTTAAGGTACTGGGCGTAGTCCGACATTGACCTGGATGGTGCTGCCGCGACGACAAACTGGTAGTCAGCATATTGTGTGAGCGCTCTCATCTTGTCTGCGAACTGCATGAAAACAGGCATCATAGAGGAGATTTCTCCGGTCCTCGATCCAGCCATCAGTGCTATCATCGGCTTGTCCTTCAGACCGTTGCGTGTCAGGAACTCTTCCCTTGTCTCCTTTAGCGCGGCGGAATTGTCGATGGCGTCCACAAGCGGATTGCCCTTGTATATGAAGTCGATGCCTTTTCTGGTGAAATAAGGAATCTCGAACGGAAATACGATGAACAGTTTGTCCACGTAAGCCTTCAGTTTCTTGATTCGGCCTTCGCGTGAAGCCCAGACTTTGGGAGCTATGTAGTAATAGACCTTGTATCCTTTATTGTGCGCCCACTCCGCCACCCTGAAATTGAATCCCGGGTAGTCTATGAGAATCACCACGTCAGGCGACCACGCCGTAATGTCAGAAAAACAGCGCTTGAACCTGTTCATGTACGTTTTGGCCTTCAGAAGCACCTGGACGAATCCGATGATGGCCCCGTCCTTGTAGTCCTGGACAAGTCCGGTCCCGCTCTGGTGTTCCTTGTAAACGTCGTTCATGAGGTCGCCGCCCCAGAAACGGATGTCCGCCTCAGGGTCTTCTTTGTAAAGTCCGCGCATCAGGTTAGAGCCGTGAAGGTCGCCGGATGCCTCGCCTGCTATGATGTAGTATTTCATTGACGCAAATTTTTAACGCTTACTTAGCGAAATCGGTATCGAAACCTGCGCTCTCCAGTCGGGATTTCTCCGCATAGTCGGTAGCGTCAAGATTGTTCGGGACAATGCTGATGTATCCCTCTCTCATGATCCAATGGTCTGACCTTGAATTGTTTGCCTTGTCGTCGAGGAAGTCTCCCACCATCATGTATAGCCTTTCTCCCTCTTCACACACAGGCACGGAACTCTGCCCCAACATTTCCGGAGTCAGCTTGTGCTTGCTGTAAACGGACGGGTCCCAGTCCCTGAACTCTCTTATCCATCTGCCAAGTCCCTGATGGCCCACGCGGATTCCCTTGATCTCCTCAACCGGGATGTTCGGGAAGTTTACATTATAATATATGCCTCGTTCCGTAGGGTAATCAGAGATGAGTTTCCTGAAAATGTCAGGAAAATACTTGACAACCGCGGAAAAATCGGCATCGGGGGACAATGTGTCCAATGACACGCCTATCGCCGGGATTCCGTTCAATGCGGCTTCTTCGGCTGCTCCGAGCGTTCCTGAATAGCAGGCTGCAGACGCTGCATTGGACCCGTGGTTGATTCCGCTTACCACGACATCCGGAAAATGATCGAGAAAAGGAACGTTAAGTCCGAATTTCACGCAGCTTGCCGGAGTAGCGTCCAGATATGACCACTTGCCAGGCTTTTCGTCAGGCAGCTCTTTGTATGCGATCTGCTTGAGTCCGAGTGACACTGCCATGCTCATTCCGGACTGGTGAGTTTTCGGGGCTATGACAGTGACATTGCCAAATTGGCACATTATTTCTGCCAAAGTGTGTATGCCTTTTGCGGTATATCCGTCGTCGTTGGTAATCAATATGTTCATATTAAACGATATAGTTCTGTTTGCTCTTTAATTTCTGTGCAAAGATAGAGCAAATATTCAAAAAAATGCCTAATTTTGCATCGTTTTTGCAGTGGGACACTGCGTACACTTTTAAGTTGTAAATAAAGTTTAACTTAATAAATAATTTGTTAACAATGGTAAAACTTGGTATTAACGGTTTCGGCCGTATCGGTCGTATGGTTTTTCGTGCAGCCGTTGAAAACTTCTCAAAAGACATCGAGGTTGTAGGTATCAATGACCTTCTCGATCCAGAGTATCTTGCTTACATGCTCAAATTTGATTCAGTTCACGGAGCATTCAAAGGCGAAGTTTCTGTAGAGGGCAACACTCTTATTGTAAACGGCAAGAAAATCCGTCTTACAGCTGAAATGGATCCTGCAAACCTTAAATGGAACGAGGTTGGCGCTGATGTAGTTGTTGAGTCAACAGGTCTCTTCCTTACAGATGAGAAAGCTCGCAAGCACATCGAGGCTGGTGCTAAGAAAGTCATCATGTCAGCTCCTTCAAAGGACGCTACTCCAATGTTCGTATATGGTGTCAATGACAAGACATATGCTGGTCAGGACATTATCTCAAATGCATCTTGCACCACAAACTGCCTTGCTCCTATCTCCAAGGTTCTCGATGAGAAATTCGGTATCGTACGTGGTCTCATGACTACTGTTCACGCTGCTACCGCTACTCAGAAGACAGTTGACGGACCTTCAAAGAAGGACTGGAGAGGTGGTCGTGGTATCCTCGAGAACATCATCCCTTCATCAACAGGTGCTGCTAAGGCTGTAGGTAAAGTTCTTCCTCAGCTCAATGGCAAACTTACAGGTATGTCTCTCCGTGTTCCTACATCTGACGTATCTTTCGTTGACCTTACTGTAGAGCTCAAGAAAGAGTGCACTTATGAGGAAATCTGCGCAGCTATGAAAGAGGCTTCTGAGGGCGAGCTCAAAGGCGTTCTCGGATACACCAACGAGGCTGTTGTTTCTACCGACTTCCGTAACAACTCCCACACCTCTATCTTCGATGAGAAGGCAGGTATCCAGCTCGACAGCACATTCGTAAAAGTTTGCGCTTGGTACGACAACGAGTGGGGTTACTCTAACAAAGTCCTCGAAATGGCACGTGTAATTACCAAGTAATTTTTGCTTGATATAACATAAGATTGGCGGTCAGGGTTTTCCCCGGCCGCTTTTTTCGTGTCTGAGGGGGCCTGCCGGGTTGTTTTCTGTCGTTCAAATGATTACATTTGTACGATTAAATGACAATGAAATGATCGAAATCAATGAGCGTCTGACGCTGTCCCAGATAGAGCAGGTCCTTTACCATGGCGAAACTATCCGCGTTTCTGAAAAGTTGCGCAGTCAAGTGACTGACAGTTACGAGTTTCTGAAAGAATTCTCTAAAGACAAAGTCATTTACGGCATCAATACCGGTTTCGGGCCGATGGCTCAGTGGAGAATAGAGGACAATCATCTTAAAGAACTTCAGTACAATATAATAAGAAGCCACTCTACCGGAGCGGGGGAGAGACTGCCTGACATCTGTGTGAGAGCTGCGATGCTGTCCCGCCTGATGACATTCCTGGAAGGCCACTCGGGCGTGCATGTCTCCCTCATTGACCTTCTTGTGTCATTTATAAACAATGGCGTGTGTCCTGTGGTTCCGCGTCACGGAAGCGTGGGCGCGAGCGGCGACCTGGTCCAGTTGGCGCATATCGCATTGACCCTGATAGGCGAAGGCGAAGTTTCGTACAAGGGCGAGATCAGACCTGCGGGTGAGGTTATGGCAGAGCTTGGACTTGAGCCTTTGCAGATGTATATCCGTGAAGGTCTTGCAGTTACGAACGGGACAGCCGTGATGACCGGTATCGGTGTGGTGAATCATATCTTGGCCGGCAGGCTGATTGGCTGGGAGATTCTCGGCTCAGTTCTGATGAATGAAATCGCTTCTTCCTACGATGATTTCATGTCTGATGTGCTCAATGAACTGAAGCATCATCCAGGACAGAACCGTATTGCTCAGCTGATGCGTTCTCTGTCGGATGGAAGCGGAATGCTGCGCAGCCGTCAGGTAGAACTTTTCCATAAGTCGGAGGAGCAGGTGTTCAAGCAGAAAGTGCAGCCTTATTACTCGCTCAGATGCGTGCCGCAGATACTCGGACCGGTGTATGATACGTGGACGGGTGCAGGTCAAGTGCTTGAGGATGAGGTCAATGCTGTCGATGACAACCCTATTGTGGACAGGCAGAGCGCCAATGTCCTTCATGGCGGAAATTTCCATGGTGACTACGTCTCGTTCGAGATGGACAAGCTCAAGATCGCCGTTACCAAGATGACGATGCTGGCTGAGCGCCAGATGAACTATCTGTTCCATGACAGAATCAACGGTATCCTGCCTCCGTTCGTGAACCTTGGTGTCCTCGGTCTGAATTACGGCCTGCAGGCGTCACAGTTCACTGCCACTTCCACTACAGCCGAATCGCAGACATTGTCGAATCCGATGTATGTCCATTCCATCCCGAACAACAATGACAATCAGGACATTGTCAGTATGGGGACGAATTCCGCGCTGCTGTGCTGCATGGTGGTGGAGAACTGCAGCCAGGTTCTCGCTATACATCTTATGGCATTGGTCCAGGCCGTGGACTGTCTGGACATTGCGTCAAGGCTGGCTCCTGCCACAAGAAATCTGTACGACAGGGTCCGCGCAATCGTTCCGGTATTCAAGGACGATACGCCTAAATATCAGGAAATCAGAGCACTGCAAAATCTTATTTTGGAGTGCTCGCCGGTGGAACTGTAAAATGACCCGTCCATAATCAACTTGACAAATAAGATATTGAAATGAAATCACTTAAAGAGTTATATAAAATTGGACGCGGTCCTTCGAGCAGTCATACGATGGGACCGATGAGGGCTGCGCAGATTTTTCTTTCAGAACACCCTGAGGCAAAGTCTTTTCAGGTGACATTGTACGGAAGCCTTGCTGCTACTGGAAAGGGGCACATGACTGATGTCGCTATAACTGATGAACTCGAGAAATCGGCACCTGTGGAGATTGTCTGGAAGCCGACAGTGTTCCTTCCGTTTCATCCTAACGGCATGCAGTTCAAGTCATTGGATGAGCAGGGCAATGTTACGGCAGACTGGACTGTTTACAGTGTGGGAGGCGGAGCATTGTCGGAAGGCAAGGCTACCGGAGACAGATTCGACACTTCTGACAATGTGTATGAACTCGAGCGTCTGACGGATATCCAGCGTTGGTGTGAGGACAATGGCATGAACTACTGGGAGTATGTGGAGAGATGCGAGGGACCTGAAATCTGGGATTATCTGGAGGAAATCTGGATGGCGATGAAGGAGTCTGTAGAGAGGGGCATTGAACGTGAAGGTGTGCTTCCAGGCCCGCTTCATCTGGCCCGTAAGGCTCCGACCTACTATATCAAGGCGACCGGCTACAAGAAATCCCTTCAGACACGTGGACTTGTATATGCCTATGCATTGGCAGTCAGCGAGGAAAATGCTTCCGGCGCCAAAATCGTGACTGCTCCTACCTGTGGAGCGAGCGGTGTGGTTCCGGGTGTGCTCTATCATCTCCAGAAAGGACACGAGTTCAGCGATCTGAAGATTATCCACGCTCTTGCAACTGCCGGTATCATCGGCAATGTTGTGAAGCACAATGCTTCCATATCCGGTGCGGATGTCGGATGCCAGGGGGAAGTCGGAGTGGCCTGTGCAATGGCTGCAGCTGCTGCGAGCCAGCTTTTCGGCGGCAGTCCGTCTCAGATCGAATATGCTGCGGAGATGGCTTTGGAACATCATCTCGGTATGACTTGTGACCCGGTGTGCGGCCTTGTCCAGATTCCTTGTATTGAGCGCAATGCTTTTGCCGCAACCCGTGCGCTGGATGCTAATCTTTATGCCGCTTTCTCGGACGGAAAGCATCGAGTGTCATTCGACAGGGTGGTTGAGGTCCTGAAGCAGACCGGCCACGACATTCCTTCCCTGTATAAGGAGACGAGTGAAGGCGGTCTTGCCAAAGGTTTCGGAGGGAAATTCTAGAATCTTTTGTCAGACAGTTTCTTGCTGACAATGTTGAGATCCACAGGGCCGTCAATGCCATAGACAAGGGCTCTGTCGGAGAATTGCCACATCGCCCAGCCTTCCCGGTCGGGCCTCTCTTCCCGGTACCTGGCCACCCATAGAGGATAGGAAGAAATTATCTTTTCACTCAATATGTCTCTCATGTAAGCCTCTGATGAGTAGATGATTGGCTTGCGGGCATAATGCTTTTCCACGATTTCCAGCCAGGTCAGGACATCATTGTTAAGGGCAATCTTGGAATAGCCTTTATGTGTGGTTTCAATGTCGAGAATCGGCGGCAGGTCACTGACTGTCAGCTCGCCTACGGTTTTTATATAGTTCTTCGCCTGGATTACCGGATCTTTGGACGTCCTGAAGAAATGGTATGCGCCCCGGCCGTATCCGGCCTCTCCGGCGGCTTTCCAGTTCTTCTTGAACTTCTTGTCTTTCAGTGAATTGCCTTCGCTTGCCTTCAGAATTACATAAGTGACGGGGACTATATCTTGGGCGTCATTTACAGACTTGGTGGTATTTCCCCTGCTGTCTATCATCACCCGAAGCGAGTCCCAGACGATCTTTCCGGAGTTGTGATGTGAGAGGTCCACTGCGAATGTGGCTCCGCGCTGGGGAACCTTCGCGCCGGTCTCACGGGAGCTGTCTTCCCATCTGAAAAGAAATGTGACGAGTGTCAGGACCGCCACTACCGCGCCGGCTATCCACAGGCTGAGTTCTTTCCTGTTGTCCTTTTTCCTGCGTCTTGTCCCGTTGCTCTTCTTGCCGCTGCTTGACTTGGAACTTTTATGTTTTACGACACTTCGGTTAACTTTGTTCATATTTCTGCTCCATTATTGCAAAAGTAGTTAAAAATTGCATAACTTTGAAGTGTTGAAATATGAGACTTAAATAGTATAAAATATGGCTGAATTAAAAGGATCGCAGACTGAGCAGAACCTCATGACTGCATTTGCCGGAGAATCTCAGGCTCACACAAAGTATCTTTATTATGCCTCCAAGGCTATTAAAGACGGTTATGTCCAGATTGGCAAACTGTTCGAAGAGACGGCGCGCAACGAGAAGGAGCATGCCAAGATCTGGTTCAAGTACCTTCATGGCGGCGAGGTTCCTGATACCGTAACGAATCTTGCAGACGCTGCGGCAGGCGAGAACTACGAGTGGACGGATATGTATGCAGGTTTCGCCAAGACCGCAAAGGAAGAGGGCTTCGACGACATTGCCTTTCTTTTCGAGAAGGTGGCTGCCATCGAGAAGACACATGAGGAGAGATATCGTGTGCTTCTGGAAAATATAAAGGGCGGACTGGTATTCTCACGTGACGAAGATATGATTTGGGAATGCACCAACTGCGGTCATATCGTTATCGGCAAGAAGGCTCCTGAAGTATGCCCGGTCTGCAAGCATGCGAAGAGCTATTTCCAGATAAAAGCGGACAATTATTAGGATTTCCTGACAATATGACAAAGAAAAACGGAGTTGCCTCGACAGACAGCTCCGTTATTTCTATATGTTCGCAGGTCAATGTGTTATTTGCATTGTCTGCATTTTCCTGCCAATGATGTAACCAGATTAAGCGCTATATAATAAAGGAATGTCAGCAGTACGATGAGTGACCAGTTTGCACCTGCTGTCGCTACTGCAACAACTATGCAGACAGCACCGGACAGGAAACCGATTCTCAGGATTTTCGTTTTGCAGTCAGCCTCCAGACCTTTGCCGAATTTCATTGCGAACATCGGAATTTCGCTTATCAGCAATGCCGCAAGCAGGATGGACAATGCCGGGATGAAATACCATGTTCCGCAGATGCTGCCCAGCCATGAATCCGGCGTAAGTGCCACGAAATAGGCCAATGAACCGCAAATCATAGCTGCTGCAGGGGTCGGCAGACCGATGAAACTGCCGTGCTGGCGTTCATCCAGATTGAACTTGGCGAGTCTCAGGGCTGAGAACGCTACCATGACCAATGGAATGTAGCGTGCGAAATACAGTGTGCCTACCTCGCATGTGTCGGACATTGTCTCATACATCATTATGGAAGGGAGGACTCCGAAGCTTACCATGTCAGCCAGCGAATCCAGCTCCTTTCCTATTTCAGAATATGCCTTGAGCAGTCTTGCCGCAAATCCGTCGAAGAAGTCGAAGACGGCGGCCAGCAGCATAAGTGGAAACGCTATTTCAATATGCCCCTGCAAGGTGAAAATTACCCCAAGAGTGCCTGAAATCAGGTTCATTGAGGTGATAGTATTCGGTATGTGCTTGACTATCCGCATGTTGGATTATTTAATGCCGAGTTTCTTGGCCAATGACTTAGGAAGCGCGTCCTTGTGCAGGACGATGTCCATTGTCTTGCCTTTGACATATGCCTCGGTCACGTACCAGATTCCATTGTACTTGCCGGCAGAACCCCATGAGTTCTTCACTATGTAGTATTTCTTGCCGAACTGGTCTTTGGCGATACCGTAGATGTGCATTCCGTGGTCGTCGGTCAATGTCTTGTTGTCATAACCGTTCTGGCGGTATTCCTGTGTCACTTCCACCTCTTCCGGGGCCTGTGGCTCATCGTTTTTCTCTGCACTCTTGCCTACCCAGCGCTCCTGGTCGGAACCTGAAGTCTTCTTGGTCTCTTCCTTATAGAGAATTCCGAGTCCGTCACGGGTAAAGCCCTTTTCGCTTACGTCTGTGCCCCAGAATGCAGTATAGCCATGTTCAAGAGCATAGTCGAGCGCCTCGATCAGCTCATCTACAGGAACGTTCCAGTCCTGGTCCCAACGCCAGTTGTCGCTGATTTCAAGCGCGAATTTCTGGTAGAACGGATGGTGGGTGAATGATGTAAGCGATACATAATCGTCTGCATTGATCTTATATGAATCGCGGTAAGACGCTGGTGTGTAGCTCTTTCCATTGTATGTGAACTCTGTAGGGCACTCTCCGAGATATGCATCCATAATGCCTTTGAAGCCTTTCTTCCACGCTGTGGAAAGTACTCTGTTAGGATTCTTGGCAATGGCATCTACGTATGCGGCAGCAGCTGCATCAAGTTCGCCGTGAACCGGAAGTTCTGTGCCGTAGTTGGTTCCCTGCTGTACTGCCTGCGGAACCAGACCGTAGTCTCTAACTATGTGAAGGACATCGCCTGCCTCGCTACCTGCACCGAAGTTAAGTTTGCCGTCCAGTCTGACATATTTCTCTGCGCGGTCCTGATAGGAGTGGCTCACCACGAACATTTCAGAGAAATCCGGGAAAAGCGTGCTGTCCTTGATGTTGTTGATTCTGATGGCTTCTGACTCGAGGAAACTGAGTGTGGAGAAGCACCAGCAAGTGCCTGAACGATACTGGTTCTTGATCGGTGTGACAGGGTTTGCCTTCACTGTCGTGAACTGATATTCAACAGGCTTCTGCCCATTTGAAGACTGTGCGACCATGAGAGCCGGTATGCACAGTGCGATGATGAAAGTGGTCAGGTTTCTTTTCATTTCTGTTATTTGTTTAATAATTTGATTTCTGTTGCCAGGGTTTCCAATGCTGGAAGGTCGGATGATTTCATGCGGCTTCTGATGGTGACCATAGGCTCGACAATGTTGATTTCCTTCATCTGTGAAAGCATCTCTTTCATGATTCTGCCTGCACAAGGTGCCCACGAGCCGTTTTCGAGGATTCCGACATTCCTTTTGGTATATCCTTTTATCTGAAGTCTGTGGAGGAAATCGTACATAGGCGTGAATAGGCCTCCGTCGTAGGAGCTTGCTGCCACTATCATTGACGAGTATCTGAACGCATCTTCCACATTTTCAGCGATGTCGCTGCGGCACAGGTCGCTCACCACAACTTTTCCGATACCCTTTCCGCGCAGCATTTCCGCGAGCTTTTCGGCGGCCTTGAGTGTTCCGCCGTGAATGGAAGCTGCCGCGATGAATACGCCCTCTGTTTCCGGTTCGTATTTGCTCCAAGTGTCGTAAAGGCTCAGGTATTCACCCAAGTTGTCTTCGAGAATCGGGCCATGTAAAGGTCTGATGGAACGGATGTCCAGTCCTTTCAGTTTGCCGAGCAGGGTCTGCACCGGTCCGCCATATTTTCCGACAATGTTGAAGTAATATCTTCTCGCTTCGCTCGACCAGTCGGCGTCGTCTCTGCCGTAGAATCCGCATTTGTCAAGCGTCCCGAACTTGCCGAACGCATCTGCACTGTACAGAGCGCCTTCGCTTTCGTCCAATGACATCATTACTTCCGGCCAATGCACCATAGGCGCCCCAAAGAATCTGAGTTTGTGATGGCCGAGGTCCAGAATATCTCCTTCCTTGACTGTCAATGTCCTGCCTGTCAGGTCAATGCCTTCGAAAAACTGCGGTATCATCTGGATTGCCCTGGCGCTCGCCACGATGGTGACGGACGGAAATTTTTCCATCACGCGGGCAATCAATGCCGAATGGTCGGGCTCCAGATGGTGAACCACCAGATAGTCCGGAACTCTTTCCCCAAGTGCTTCAGAAAGATTCTGCTCCCATTCGTCCGCCTTCCTTTCGTCTATGGTGTCGAGGATTGCTACCTTGTCGTCAATGACAACGTAAGAGTTGTAGGATATTCCGTCCGGTACAATGTACTGACTTTCAAACAAATCCAAGTTCTTGTCGTCTGCACCTATATAGAAGGTGTCCGCACTGAGTTTTCTAATCATATAGTATAATCATCAATATTATAGCCGACATTATGGCTATAACCTAACAAAAATCGCAAATTATTGCGAGCAATGCAAAAATATATTGTTTGTACATTCAATTATTCATCCTAACTTTGTTAGGCTAATGCTCTCATTAATGACAAAATGAACTATAATCTTATGAATTTTTTTGGAAAATGTGCAGTTGTGCTTGCCGTGATGCTGGCGCTGCCTATGACATTGACGGCTCAAATCAAGGTTACCCATGGTCCATGGCTGACAGATATGTCCGATACGGGCGTGACAATCATGTGGAAAACAGACAAGCCTGCTATGGCTTGGGTGGAATATGACGAGAAGACCGGTGATACTTTTTATAGCGAGTCACATCCGAAGGTATATGACACTCAGGACGGCAGAAGACGGACACTGGACACTCTGCATTGTGTCAGACTTGAAGGCCTGAAGCCTGGAACTGAGTATTTCTACCGCATATATTCCAAGGAGACGGTCTCATTCGGAGAGTATGGCAAGATGGTTTTCGGCAGGACTACAGCATCAAGTGCGAATTATAACGGGCCTACGCATTTCCGTACATTTGATCCTGATGCCGAGAGCGTTAGGTTCATCATGATGAATGATGTGCACGAGCGTCCCGAACTGATCAAGAAATATTGTGAAGGTGTGGATATGTCAAAGATCGACTTTGTGCTTCTGAACGGTGACATGCTTTCTACGGTGGAGAGTGACGCGCAGATATTCTCGAGCTATCTGGATGCCTGCTGCGAGGCTTTCGCGAAATCAGTGCCGATGGTCTATACTCGCGGAAATCACGAGACCAGAGGGGCTTATGCGGATCAGCTTCACAGGTATTTCCCAACTTCGACGGGACATTTCTATTTTGATTTCAATGTGGGAGGAGTCAATTTCCTGATTCTTGACTGCGGTGAGGACAAGCCTGACACGGACTTCGAGTATAGCGGAATCGCTGATTATGACAGGTACCGTGAGAGCGAGGCGCGCTGGCTCGAGAAGAAGCTGGCGGACAGCGCTCCATGCAAGATGCGCATAGCGGCATTGCACATCCCGCCGATGACCACTTCATGGCACGGAGACCTTCATCTGAGAAAGACATTGATGCCTGTCCTGAACAACGCCGGTGTGGATCTGCTGCTGTCAGGTCATACTCACAAATATATGTATCTGGAACCGTGTGAGGGGATGGATTTCCCGAATCTTGTCAATGACAACAACAGTGTCGCGCTTGTGGAAATTGCCGATGGGAAAATCAATATCACTATTAGCGGCAAGACCAACACGTCGATTACCATCACGAAGTAAGACACAGCATGACATACACGGTAATGTATCTTCATGGCATGGGCGGTGGTGAGGACAGCCGCATTCCATCCATCCTGTCGGAACATATCAATGAATATGTGAAGTCGCCGGACATTCACATTGACATTGTCGTAAGGACTTATGACATTGACCCGGAGGTTGCAGAAAAGCAGATTGCTTCCTGGCGCGAGGAACTGCATCCTGATCTGGTCATAGGGGAGTCCTTGGGGTCGCTTCATGCGATTCTGCAGCGCGGCGTGCCTCATATTTTCGTGTCGCCGGCAGTTGGTGCGGCGTCGTGGATGGCTGCTGCGAGCTGGATTCCGGGCGCGTCGTGGCTGATGCATCTTATTTTCAAGCCGCTTCCCGGTAACCGCCAGCCGTTGGATTTTTCGCATAAAGTCCTTTCACATTACCGTGGGATGCACAAGCGCATAATGTCCTGTGCCCCGTCTGCCGGCAGCAAGGACTATTTCTTCGCGTTCTTCGGAACAGAGGACCGCTATATGCCTTTCGGTGTCGTCAATATCGCCAAATGGGCCAAGCATTTCGGCGCTGACAGTTACCAGACCTACAAAGGAACCCACTACATGGAAGAGGAATACCTCCATTCTATGCTGATTCCCAAAATCCTCCAGGTCCTCGGCGTGTCCGGGAACGTCTTGCCTGGGTGAAGATACGACTTAATCTGATAAATATTGACTGCAAAAAAAATTGTACTTTGATAAAAGTTTGCTATATTCGCAAAAGATGAAAGAGGGTTCTCCTCTTCGATTAATTCCCTTTTATTAACATACCGGCAGCGGGAACAAACTTACGGGCTGCCAGCGCGCGAGGCAGCAAGATGGGTTTTGTGACCGCACAGTCCATTATGGCAGCTCATATAGTTACTGTTATGACAAGAATTGAAGAAACATTGAAAATTGCGCTTGAAGCGCACGCTGGACAGAAAGACCTGGATGGTAATCCTGCGATTCTGCATCCGCTTGCAGTCGGACTTATGGGGAACTCTGATGCTGAGATCAAGGCTGGGTTCCTGCATGACGTTGTGGAGGATTCCTCAATGACGCTTGAGGATTTGAAGAGCAAAGGTGTTGAAGATGAGGTGATTGCAGCATTGGCGCTTTTGACTCATGACAAGGAAAAAGTTGGATATTTCGAGTACGTGGAAAATATCATCGCTTCCGGCAATGTCACTGCAATCCATGTCAAACTTAATGACCTCCACCACAATCTGCAGCGTGGCAAAGTGTCTTATGAAGCAGCCGTCGCATCAAATGACGCGGCCAAAATCAAAGAGCTAAAACGCATAAACGCCAAGCACGAGAAGGCATTGGAAATGATTAAAAATGCGGGATATGAACAATGATTTCGCGAAGTCCATCCTCAACCATTATAACAGGGTTGAGGATGGCCAAAAGATTGATTTGTTTAATATTCTGTCTAAATACAGATATCAGCGTCAGAATAGACGGTTGAGCAATCTTGATGTTTATGCTGAAGATGTAGGTGTAACAAAAGAGGAACTTTTAGCCTACCAGAACTGGATAAACGACGGCAATCTGATTTAACTCCTTGAATAATGCTTTAATCTTTTATGGAAAACGTAAAATCTTGATTGATTGAACATTCCGTCAGCCTCATATCTTTTATATGCGCAAGAGGATGAATAGGATATCCCTTGTTGCTTATCCCCAGACACCAATACTTTGATTCTGGTAGAGGTAATTCCTCTTTTATGGCATCGATAACTTTTGTAAATAAACCATTGTCCTTGCCGTATTTGAATGAATTGCCAAAGCAGAAAAGAACATTGCTAATGAGGTCTTTTCGTTTTCGTATAAGGGCTTTGATTTCCTCGACATTGTCCCTCGGTGGTACTTGTAGTTCCTTGGAATCCTTTAAACCAGATGGGGTTATCGCAATTATCGGTGTGAGGTTTACGAAAAGTGCGCTATCATATTTGGTGTCGCCTTCTCCCTTGTCAATTACCAAATCGCACACACGGCGGATGGTTCGGCCAATATATTTCTCTTCCGGGTCAGTTTTTCCGCCAGGATTGACCCCTACGACCAGAATCGTGTTCTTGGGATCCTCTGTCTTGGATAACTCAAGAGAATAACGATGTTTGCCTTTCTCCCAATCATTGGCAAGGCAGAAAAGGCTATCATTGATTTTAATAGGAGGTGTACTCATTGTAATTTTAGTTTTGTGATTCTGCAAATATAGTGAAAATTCAATTGGCGGGACGCGGCCATGTTTTGTTTTGCAATGCGTTGATTTTCAGTTTTTTTATGAAATGGAGCGTGGAATTGTGGCCAAAAAACTGCTGCGATTCCACGCTTGGGGTTAAATGATATCTGATTATCAATGAGTTATAAATTTGACCGTGGCCGCGTCCCGCCACGAGAGGACAAGCGTTTCCGAGCGGTACCGCGAGCGCCATCAAGCAGTCAGCAGGCGGCTTACTTCTGCCGGATTCAATGCCCAGTCGTAGGTGTAGGCCTCGTCTGCGGTTTTATTTGTGTGTGTTACAGATACTTCGACGGCTTTCCTGTTTTGTCGGCGGACAGGGTGGAGTAGATGGAGTAGGCGCTGAAGACTACGCTGTATGTCAGGACGAACAGGATAATGGAGGAAAGCACTTTTACTTTGTGGGAGAAAAAGGCTATGTTGCTGAGACTGGTGAGGTTGCGGATGATTTCCATGTCTGTCGGAAGCATCGGTAGGAGAAGCAGGGCGACGATGACGCTCAGTGCGCCGGCGAAGAAAGCTACCAGAAGGCGGGTATTGGAACGGCGTTTCTGTTCCTGCTGGATATGTTTGAGGATTTCCACCTTGTCAAGCTTGGACGAGAGGTCGGCGGTGAAAAGGTCATTGTCATTGAACTCCTGTATTGCGGTAGCGAATAAATTTTCCAGTTCTTTATCTTTTGTCATAGCTTGATGAGTTGTTTGAGTCTGTCCCGGCCCCGGGATAATTGCTTTTTGACGGCATCGGCATTGACCTCGGTTATGGCTGCGATTTCCTTGATGGAGTAGCCGCTGAGGTAGTAGAGCGTGATGGCGGCGCGCTCTTTCGGGGGTAGGGTGGAGAGCGCGAGATAGAGTTGCTGATGCGCGAAATTGTGGTCGGCGGATTCCTGGTTCGCAACGGTTTCTGCGGCTTCGATGGAATCGTATTGTTTCAGCGCTGCCGTATGGTTGAGAAACGTGTTGTGGGCAATCTTGAAGAGCCAGGACTTGAACTTGCCGCTGTCGGTATAGCGGTCGATTGCCAGGTAGGCCTTGACCAGGGATTCTTGCGCAATGTCGTCAGCATCAGCGAGATTGCCACCGCACAAGGCCAGCAGGAAGCTTCTGAGGGCATTCTGCTGGGTTTTTACTTGTGCTATGAACTGATCTCTGTCCATCGTTATTGCTGGTTCTTCTTGCTCTCGGCCTCAATTTCTTTGGCGAGGAACTTCTTGCCGAAGAAGAAGCTGACCAGAAGTGCGATACCTACTGCGAGCAATGCACCGCCACCTAGAAATGTAGGCATTGAAGATACTAATGAGAAACAAGCGCCGTAGATGATGGTGCCGATACCGAGAATCAGACAGATTATGCCCCATGTCAGTTTGCTCATGAGCTTCTCTTTCAGGAGCTTGCCTTTATTTTCGGATGCCAGCTTGTCCAGCCACTCGGCTACATCGACGTCCGGATTTTTCTCCAGGGCGCTCATTATGATTTCGGTGCGCTTGTTGGTTTCGTTGATCTGTTTGCGGGTGACCAGCCAGATGATGATAATCGGTAAAACTGTAGAACATCCAATGAGCCAAAGAACGCCTAAAATTCCTTCCATGATAAATGTTTGTTTATGTAATTATACTTTGTTTCTTTTCGAACATGTTCACATATATAACAGGACAAATGAGGAAAAGGTGACGTGCAATTTCAGCCAATCTTCAATCTGTCGGATAATTTCCTCTCTGGTGGATTCCGGACAATGCGGCCAGACGTCTTCCAGCTTCGCCGCCCTCATCTGCGATGGCTGCTCCTGTGATCAGTGTAATTTTCAAATATGTCTCTTCTAAGTTAATGAGAATATTCGAATATTTCCTCTAACTTTACGTTATGATGAGTGTTATTCTAATGATTGTCGGCCTGGTCGCAGGATTGCTTTCTGGTTCAGTCGGTTTTGGCGGCGGAATGATACTGCTGCCTGTGATTACTTATTTTTATGGCGTTGAGGTAGCAGTGCCGGTATCGACTGTAGCTCAGCTTCTTAGTAATCTTTCAAGGGTGGTGATCGGCTGGAAAGAAATCAGTTGGAAGGCAGTGGGATGGTTTCTGCTTCTTGCGTTGCCATTCACGGCGTTGGGCGCCTTCGGTTTCGCCAAGGTTCCTAAAGCTCCGATGACGGTAGTGTTGTGCTTTTTCCTGATAGTTTTCGCTATCATGAAGCTGATGGGCAAGATGAAATTGCCCCACAGGCCTTCGACGATGATTGTCGGCGGGGGAGTGACGGGATTCGTGAACGGACTGTTGGGAATTTCAGGTCCGCTGAGCAGTGCCGTGTTCCTCAGCATTGAATTGGCCCCGGTCAGCTACATTGCCTCTGAGGCGACAGCCGCAGCAGCAATGCATATCGTCAAGGCACTTGTCTATGGCAAGCTCAACCTCATGCATGTCAATATCTTTCTGAGTGGTATCGGTATCGGCTGCGCAATGATGATCGGCAATTTCATCGCGATGCGCTGCATCAGGAATGTCAATAAAAAGCTGTATCAGAAGATTGTTGCCGGCATCATGATAGCCGTGTCACTCTGGCTGATCATTTCGACGGTAGGGGAATAGGTAATTTTTGAATTTAGTTATGAAGAAAGCGATTGTCATTGGTGCTACTTCCGGAATCGGGCGGGAGACGGCGGTGCGTCTGGTGGATGAAGGCTGGGAAGTGGGCGTTTCCGGCAGGAGGATTGAGGCCCTTGAGGCTTTTCGGGAGGAGTATGGTGAGAGAGTCCATATTAAGCAAATGGATGTGACTCAGGAAGATGCGACGGCCAGGCTTGATGCTCTGATTGAAGAAATGGGTGCGCCGGACCTGTTATTGTATGTCTCCGGTGTGGGGTATCAGAACAGGGAACTTGATATTGATAAGGAAATCCGTACCGTGCGGACCAATTGCGAAGGCTTGGTGCGTATTCTGGCACATTTTGTCGACTATGTCAGAAAACATCCGGATGCGTATTCAGCAGAACATAAGGCACATATAGCGGTTGTTACATCTGTGGCCGGAACAGCCGGCTTGGGAACGGCACCCGCTTATTCCGCTACCAAAAGAATGCAGCAGACATATATTTCCGCGTTGGCGCAATTGGTCAGAATGGAGAAGATACCGGTCATGTTTACGGATATCCGCCCAGGTTTCGTGGCAACTGACATCCTCAATCCCGACAAGAAATATCCGATGCTGCTGACATTGCAAAAGGCGGCCGACGAGGTGATGAAAGCAATCCGCCGGAAAAGACGCATCTACACATTCGACTGGAAATTCCGCATCCTCGTATTCTTCTGGCGCCTTGTCCCGCGCTGCATCTGGGAGCGTCTTACCTGGGTGAAAAACTGAAATTAGCGGCTGTAAATGAATTATACTTGCAAATCTTGCCGATATCGGCAAGATTTGCTATATTTGTATGGACATTGAACAATAATATTTGCCGATAACATGGATTATATTTCTATAGCGGAGTTTGCAGGAAAGAATGGCGTTTCCGAAAGAACGGTCAGGAATTGGTGTGCTTCAGGAAAGATGGAGGGCGCTTTCCTGACAGGAAAGACATGGAATGTTCCGGAGGATGCTTCTTTGCCAGGCAGGAAGAATGCCAAGGCCCGAAAAGAGTTTCCGCTTCTGTCGAGACTCAGGGAGGAAAAGTCGAGCCGTCTGAAAGGTGGTATTTATCATCGTACTCAGATTGATCTTACATATAATTCCAATCATATCGAGGGGAGTCGCTTGTCTCATGAGCAGACCAGATACATATATGAAACCAATACTATCGGCATTTCAGATGGGACTGTCAATGTTGATGACATTGTGGAGACGGTGAATCATTTCCGCTGTATTGATTATATGATAGATCATGCGCAGGATAAGCTTACGGAAGGGATGATCAAGGAAATACACCGTATCTTGAAAACCGGAACTTCTGACAGCCGGAAATCCTGGTTCAATGTGGGTGATTATAAGAAACTTCCCAATGAGGTAGGTGGAAATCAGACTTGTCCCCCTGAGAAGGTGCATTCCATGTTGAGCGTATTGCTCAAGTCTTATAACTCCAAGAAGCAAAAGACATTGGACGATATCATTGACTTTCACAAGCAGTTCGAGTCGATTCATCCGTTTCAGGATGGGAATGGAAGGACGGGACGTCTTGTCATGTTCAAGGAATGCCTGGCCAACGGAATAGTGCCGTTCATCATAACGGACGACCTGAAGTATTTCTACTATAGAGGCCTTCAGAATTGGCCGGATATCCCTGGCTATTTGAGAGATACCTGCCTGACCGCGCAGGATAACTATGCAGAGCTGTTGGCATATTTTGAAATCAAGCATTGAACGATAATGTCGCGCTGAAATATGATTTACATTCAACACTATAATTCTTATGTAGGTGGAATTACTCTAGCGAGTGATGGCGACGCTTTGACTGGACTGTGGTTTGATGGACAGAAGTATTTTGCGGGCAACATTGATGATGAGATTGAAGAGAAAGATCTTCCGGTCTTTGCGCAGGCCCGTCAATGGCTTGACATTTACTTCAGCGGACATGACCCGGGTTTTACCCCGGCATTGACATTGGATTCGACACCATTCCGGATGGTTGTCTGGGAAATATTGCTTACTATTCCTTTCGGTAAGACAATGACTTACGGTGAAATTGCTGACCGCATTGCCGAAATGAAAGGAGTGCGGAGGATGTCCGCACAAGCTGTGGGCCACGCTGTCGGTCATAATCCCATTTCGCTCATCATACCATGCCATAGGGTCATTGGCGCTGACGGCAGTATGACCGGTTATGCCGGAGGAATCGACAGGAAGATTAAATTGCTTGAAATGGAACGTGCTGACACCTATAAATTCAATCAATTTCATTGACCTGTCTTCGTCCGGGTTCTGCGCCACTCGCTGGCGGACATTCCTGTAAATTTGCGGAAATCCGTGTGGAAGTTGCTGCTGTCGCTGTAACCGATGTGTTCACTGATCTGTTCCGCATTCATTTCAGGGTGGCCGGCCAGCATTTGGCATGCCTCCTGGAGACGTAACTTGTTCCTCCATGAACGGAAATCCATGCCGTTCTCGCTTTTCATGAAAACTCGCATGGTTGCTGCATCTGTGTTGAGTGTATCGAGAATCTCCTTGTATGGCACGTCGCGACGTCTGTATTCTCCGGCCTCGACCCACGATGCGATATTGTTTCTCAATTCAATCAACTGATGCTCAGGTATGTTCGCCTGCGCTTTGTGAGCATGTTCCGTGCTTGGAGCCTCTTCTTCGGGTTTCCCGATTGCCTGGAGAATGAATGATGTGCTGTTCACATAGCGGATCATGCAAATCGCCACGATGGTATAGCATATCAGATATGCAGGGACGAAAATGGCGTAGAACCACGGGCCGGTGACCAATGTGCAGAGAGACATTGCCCCTATGATGAGCATAAGTATGAATCCGGCCCTTATCCCGCCCAATCTCGGCGAAAAATCGTCAGCGTAGTAATTGTTCAGGTCGTTGATAGTCATTTTCTGCGATTTGAAAAATCTGATGCCGTAGATGGTGAGCTGCATGACCAGGAGTGCAGCTCCGATATGGAAGAATATCGGATAGATGTCCGGAAAAATGAACGTTACGCAGTAGAGAAGGGCCGAGAGTATGCAGATGACCGCGGTCTGCAATCCTATCCATTTGCCGGTAACCACGTCAGGACGGATGAAAACGAGCAATGTTCCTGTCAATAAAAGTGCCTGGAATGCAGCCACAATGAGTGTGTTCAGGCGGTCAAAGTTCTCGTCATATCCGGTGAAGTAGCAAATGAAATTCAATATGGAAAGCGTTATGAATGATGCGGCCAGAGTTCCTCTTGCAATTCTCAGTTTGCCGAATTCTTGTCTCGAAGGAATCTTGACTCCCATGATGGCCACGGCAAGTGCAGCGATTACTCCGGAGGCCAACAGCATCAAGTCGCAATATATTCTTTCCATTTCAGTTTTCGTTTTTCAAGGAGTACAAAGATAGATTTTTTTCAAAAAATTGCATGTTTTGCGACTATGTTTTATTAAAAAGTGATAGTCAAGTGCCTAAAACTTACTTTCGTCAAAATAAAACAATCAGCGATGAAAAGAACATTTTGGCACTTTTTGGCAACATCGGCATTGACTTTAATGTTGGTGTCATGCGTAAAGGATAATGACATCGATAGTCCGCCTCAGGAAGGACCGGGGACAGAGGAACCGAAACCGGAGGAACCGAAACCGGAGGAACCGAAGCCGGAGGAGGAAAGTAAACCTGAAATCATTTTTAAACTCGAATGTGATTGGGCGGAGGGCGATGCCGTAGGCGTATATGCGTATGATGCGGAATCAAACGATTTGGTTTTTGGAAATAAAAAACTTATTTTTGATGGTACCGGTTGGGTTGGAGACAAATTGTGCTGGGAAAAGGACTCGTTGAAATTCTACGCGTATTATCCGTATGATGAGAATATTGCTGACCCGGCTGCCATTTCGTTCAATGTCAAGGAAGACCAAAGTGGTGAGAATGAATACCGGCTTTCTGATTTTCTGGTGGCGAGGAGTAAGGATGGTGTCAAAATCGGGAAAGAGGTGAAACTTGAATTCAGACATGAATGCGCGATGATTCAGGTTGAGGTGCCTGAAAGCAAGTATTGGAACATTGACAAGAAACTGGAAGTCAGCCTCTGCGGCGTCGGGATTTCTGCTGAGATCAATTTGCTTGAGGACAGTGATGCTTCCGCCACGGCAGAGGAAACCAAAGGTTCTGTCGGCAATGTCAAGATGTGTCAAGTGGAGAAGCCGGGGGATGAGAGCAAGAATTATATCTATCGTGCTGTCATTCCGGTCCAGACACTGAAAGGTGGTTCGACGCTGTTCAGTTATGTTACGGATGGCAATGAATTCAAGTTGGGCGGCCCTGTAGAGGATTGCGTTTTGAATGCTGCGGAAGTGAAAGTGTTCAACCGCTCATTGCCAGTGGATTACAAGCATCCTGATGTCATCCAAATGGTTGTCGATCAGAAGGGTACTTTTAAGTATCCGGTTGATGGGCTGTGGTATTTTAAGATGGGCAGCCCGAAAACTGAAGAAGGAAGGAATAATACGAATGTCGAGAATCAGCATAATGTACATATGGCCCGCAGTTACTATATGGGCAAATATGAAGTTACCAATGCAGAGTATGCGTCTTTCCTGAATGATAATAAAATAGGAAGCGACGGTATCTGGAACGGATGGAACAACGCGGAAAACAAATCGAAAGTCCTTGTGAGGCAGTATGCGAAGTTCGGGCTCATCTGGGATGCGGAACTTGCTGAATGGAAACCGGCAGACGGGTGCTGTGATTGCCCTGTCGTCAATGTCAGCTGGTATGGCGCGAAAGCCTTCGCTGATTGTGTGGGTGGAGCGCTTCCGACTGAGGCCCAGTGGGAATTTGCCTGTAGGGGAGGTCTTGAAGAGACACCTTTCGGCTTGGGAAATGGCTTGGACCTGACAGGTGACATTGCGCATATCAGGGCGACAGACAGAAAAACGACTGCTCCTGTAGGTTCTTATTCCCCTAACGGGTTTGACCTTTATGACTTGCATGGGAATGTTTCTGAATGGGTAGCGGACTGGTTTGATGCAAATTATTATGGAGGTTCGGGCGGATTTGCCTGGAATCCGACAGGCCCGAAAACCGGGACAGACAAGGTCGTTCGTGGAGGGGACTTTACGATGGACAAGCTCAGCTGCCGTTGTGCTGCACGGGCATGGTGCTCACCTCGTGTGACAAACATGCTGATCGGATTCCGTGTGGCTTTCGACCAGGATATGAAATGGGAATGATATGAATAATTTAAATACATGACAATGAAGAAATTAATTTACTTCCTCGCTTTGGGGGCAGCACTTCTGCTCGGAACCTCTTGTGACAAGGAATCTGACAATGTCCCGCTCTATGTGAATACATGGGTGACAGACTCAAAAAGCCTTTTGACTTTCGGTGGCAAATCCGTTGACTACGGCTTTTACCAGATCAATGCGGACAAGACCTTCAATTTAAGTTTTCTCGCCAATGAGAATGTCCTTGAAGTTCTCAAAACTAAGTGGTTGCCAAGCCTGGAACCATCCGAAAAGGGTGATGACAATTACATTGACGAAGCGACGGAAAGTTACAAGAAGGAATTGGCCGAAAGGATCAAATCTGTGAAAATCAATGATGCAGTCATCATAATGAAGGGTGTCTATGTGGTGATTCCCGGTAAGGAAGATGGCGTTGATTTGAATATCTTCCTGACACAAATTCTCAAAGGAATGGAAATTCCGATCCCGACGGGGACGGTCTTTCATCTTTTCAATATAACCAAGGACACGATGACGTTGGACAATGAGGCTGGTGATGTTGAATTTTTGCAGATGAAAAGTTTGTCTTCTTCCGGCTTGAAAATAGGTAAGACCGTTGATTTGTCAGAGATCCTCATCAGAGAATAAATAATGGAATTTGGGATATGAAAAAATTGATATACAGCATTTTTGCTATTGCGGTTGTAGCAATGACTTGCGCCTGTGAAAAAGATGGTTCTGAAAATGGCGGACCGAAACTTTATGTGAATACATGGATGTTGGATGTGTCTGAGTCGTCTTTCATGCTCCTTCAGCTGAATGATGACGGTACTGCAGTTTTAGGTCAAGCATATTCGTCGGATGATTTGGAAAGTTTAAGAAACAGCATTGATACGGAAAAACTTACACCGGAACAGAAAACATTTCTGGACGGTATGAAGGCGCGTGATGTACTTGCCATGAACGGCTGGTACACCATGAAGCCCAATGCAGATGGAAGTATGGTGCTTTGCGTGTCGTATGAAGTCATGTATCCTACCGATACCCGTATAATGTCCATTGCCAGCTATGTAAAGGAAGTATCCGCAGACCGTATGCTTGTATTTTCTGGTCATACCTCCGATGATGGCGAGCCGATGTACGATGAAGTGCTGTCCGTTGAAAAATCTTCCGTCAAGCCTGGAACCCTTTATGACCAGAGCCTGATAATGGCGCTTCCGAAAAAAGCTGAAAATAATTGATGACAATAATTAGAATAGGACTTGGCCTATGAAAAAAACTATTTTACATTTTATGGCAGCATTGGCATTGATATCAATGCTGTTGTCATGCGGCAAGGAAAAATCGTCAGGTGTCCTCCTCCTGATGTCCGATTCTGCGACCATTGACCATAACGCCCAGGACGTGAAACTCGGCTATAAGGTGCTTCTGGACAATGGCTCGTCCATTTCGGTTACGACGGATGCGGATTGGGTCAATGTCGGTATCCCTGGAGAGCCCGAAGTTGCTCTTTCGGTTTCGCAAAATGATTCCAGAACTGAGTCGCGTATGGCGGAAATCATTGTAGGCTATGGGGATATGGAGCCATTGACATACACATTGACACAAGATTATCTGCGTCCTGTGATTGGCCTTAAACGTCTTGCCGAGACGGTTGATTGTCAGGCGCAGGAGTATTTTGTGTCGTGTGAAATCCTGAATCCCATTGATGGTGAGGAGTTTAACGCGGAAACGGAGCAGGAATGGTTTGAAATCTCCCTTGAACAGGAGAAAGGTGGCATCAGGCTTCAAATTCCGGAAAATGCGACAGCGGAGGATAGGGTAGCGGAGATCATTTTCACTTACGCGGGCGCTGAAACCCGTACGCTCACATTTGTCCAGAAAGCTGTCAAGGAATATGAATTCATCGGTGGAATCAAATGGGCATTGAACAACTGCGGTGATCCGTCGGGCCCTCTCGGAAGCTGTTATAATTGGAAGGAGCGTGAAACTGCGTGTCCTGATGGCTGGCGTCCTGCAACAGCAAAGGAAATGCAAAAGCTGTTTTACTATGGGTCAGCATGGACTTCGCACAACGGCGTCAACGGACGCTGGTATTCAGGCATGGTAAAATATGCTGAGGATGTTCCCCGGATTTTTCTGCCGGCTGCAGGTGGATGTTGGTTCGGAGTGTTCCGAGAAGTAGGGCAATGCGGTTACTATTGGACTGACAACGAGGTGAACTCAAATGGTGTAAGCGGTTATGGCGTAAAGGATTACGCTATCCAGATAGGAGTGGGCCTCAACACCGGGGACAACAGCCGCTATTCGCTCCGCTGCGTGCAGGATTGACGGAAATACTTGATTCTTAATCAATGGTCAATCTATCACAACTGCTGTTCCGGAGGCTGTCGCCATCAACATTCCGTTGTCCGCGCCCAGAGCCTCATAATCTATGTCAATGCCGACGACAGCATTGGCCCCGAGTTCTCTCGCGCGTTCCGACATTTCTTCCAATGCCTTTTCTCTGGCCTCGATCAATTCGTTTTCGTATGAGCCTGAACGGCCGCCGATGAAGTTCCGGATGCTTGCGGTGAAGTCCTTGATGAAATTGACGCCGGCAACGACTTCCCCGCAGACAATACCGCGGTATTCCCTGATGTTGTGACCTTCCACGGTCGGTGTTGTAGTAAGTATCATAATGTCTTCAATTAATTGTCAGTCAATGGTTTTTCACATTCTTCAGACCGATGTCCGCCCGTAAAGATAAACATTTTTTCATTATCGCAAAAAATGCGCTGGAGGTTTACTGTCCTATGTCTGAAGATTGTTTCAATGGAAACAATGTATCGACTTCATACTGTGTAAGACCGATGACACGACGGAGCTGACCATTGGAACACCTGTAGTCATATATAACTTTCCAGATTGCGGCATAGCATTGAAAAATAATGATGAGCATCCCTGAACATTGCTTTGGCAAACTTGATTGAACAATATGCAACAGGAAGAACAAAACTGTCGGCAACAGGCCAACTGTCAGGTATATCCGGGATACGGCCACGAAACATATTACGCCCCTGTTTAGTTGTAATGTCATGAAAAGTAGTTGCAGTCACCAGCTCGTGCCCAAAATAATAGGGCCCCGCACCCCATGGATAACTGTACGGAGTAACATTACAATCCGCGACAAAACCATTTCGGTTGACATAGACAATAGTATTTCGCATTGCTTCCAAATCTGATACTTCCTTCAATGTCGGTGAGAACCCATCATGAAGGCCACCCGGAAAACTCTCCTTCATACCGCGGGTTGATATTCAAAGGCCATCTGGGCAATTACATTCATTGCAAACACATAGTCGTCCTCGGTTCTGAATATCAACGGTGTTTCCTTGCCGGATGTATATAGATGCCAATATGGCCCGTTTTCATCAAACGTGCGCCGGCAGTAATTTTCTTTTTCTCTGAAAGTTGCCATAGTTGTTTCCGTTTTGAGTTATGTTTTGGTTTTGCGTTGTGTTTCCGGTCATGCTGTCCGGAGTTTGCCTGCAACTGGACCTGGCCACTATTCGGTGTAAAATAACGTCATTTTTTACACCAATTCATCATTTTGAGCAAAACGGTGTAAAATCAGGCCGATATTTACACCGTTTTTTGCTGCAGCCAGAAACATTGTAGGGCCAATCAAAGATATGACGAATATGGCATATTTGCAATAGTAAATATGCCTTTTTTAAGATATTTGTCACAAATCAAAAATAAGTCGTATATTTGGCAAGCAAGGCAAAAAACAGGATTCAATGAAAAAGGGACAGAGCGTGATTTCGCTAATCTTCAAGAACGGAGGCGAAATATATACATTTGGTTCACTATCAGCAATATATTCAATGTTCTCCCCCGAACAAATCGGTTTGTCATACGCGTCACTCAGAAATGCCGTCTCAAAATATATCAAAGGCAATGACGTGGATGAAAGAGGAAACAGTTCACAAATCATCTACGATACAGAAAGCAGCAAAATTACTATACGCAGAGCACCTCTGCTCCTTGCCGACAAAACAACGGGACAGAAAGAAGCATGACAATTCCTCTCGTTCAGCGGGCAAAGAGGGTACGCAGCCAGGCTGTCATTTCGGCGAGGACGTCCGGGGAGAAGGTTTCTTCGATTTCTTTGTATTCTGACATTTCACCGGTATTGCAGTGCTGGAACAGATGGTTCAGACCAGTTTCGGCCCTGATGACATTGACAGAAGAATTCTCGGGAACAGATACAGAGGAGGATCGGGAAGCAGAACTGGTTTCTGCTGCGGAAACAGAGGCGGACCGGTAATTTGAGCCTGAACCGGAGACAAGGTCTGAACTGGAGTCAGTTGCAGGAACAGACTCGGAATAGCCTCCGGGAAGACCTTGGCGGAGAAGGGAGAGATTCCGTTCGCAAGAAACCTGAATGTCCTTGGTGCCATTGAGGGCCATTACCGGGCACTTGACGGAGCCTAAGATGTCCGACACGTTCATCTTCAAGAAATATTTCATGTACGGCGTTTTCAGTAAAACGCTTAGCATAGACGCATTCTGCTTGAGAGCAGCAGAGAGATAATAACTTTCAGGAGATGGAAACGGCATATCATTGACAACAGCCTCGTAGGCGTCAGCCAGAAATCTGCAATAGTTGTTGGTCTCGGATTCAGGCATCCCGGCCATCTGGAGCGCTCGACGGTTCTGGTCCAGAAGCGTTTCGGAACCGGAGGCCACCATGCCTGCCAGGCTAATCACGAAATCAGCCTTGCCTTCCGCAGCCAACATCAGCGCAATGCTTCCGCCTTCACTGTGCCCGAGCACACCGACATGGTCAAACTTCCCACGCAGAAGACCGATTCCGGCAAGAGCATCGTTCTTCAAGTCCTCTGTGGTACACGAAACTGCATCGCCTGTGGACTCGCCGAATCCCCTGTCATCATATCTCAAAGTCGCGATCCCGGCATTGGCAAACGCGTCGGCAATCACTGCAAACGGCTTATGACCGAATATTTCCTCGTCGCGATTCTGCAGCCCGCTTCCGGTAACCATGAGGAGCACAGGAGTCTGGCGGGAACAATTCTCCGGCATTGTCAATGTCCCTTTCAGAACAGCATCACCATTGGAAAACGAAACATCGGCATTGACATAGGCAAATGGCCCGACAGGGGTCTGGGGACGCCTCAGAACTGGGGCTCCGGGTGTCAACGGCAGCGGAAAAGACATTCCGTTCTGCGTAAATGTCCCGGTGATGAGTTTTCCAGTCCAAAGTCCTTTATATAAAGCATTTATGGACGGAACTTCCAGTTCAATGGAACCGAAAGCGGAGCGTTTTACTGACACCGGTATCGCCTTCGCGCCCTGGTCGGGCACGTCAAGAATGGCGGTGCTGTCGCCCATGTGAAAAACTAACGAAAGCGTCGTGCCGGAAACGTCCAACCTGCCGCTCCAAGTCCCCGTCTGCGCCAATGACGACGCCGCGATAAAGGTCAATGTCAATGCTGCAAATATTCTTTTCATTTTTCGATCGATTTCCCGTAAATATAGGATTATTTTCATCAATGACAGTGAAATAATATTACATTTGCCGCTGAAAACGAAAGACACATGAACAATAAGGTACTGATTATAATATTGATGGCGGTCCTGGGATTCGCGTCCTGCGGAAAAGAGAACGGCAGTGAACAGATTCCGGACAAGGAACTGCCGGCCGGCATTGACTTTCCTGAGGATGACGGGGCGAAGCGGCTGCCGGCAGACGGGGCACTCGCGCTGCGCGATTTATTGACGGCAACGGACCCTGCAAGGACATTGGCACCGGGCGAAACCAAGATTACGGAGAAGCAGTTTTCCGAGATCAGGCAATTCATTGACAATAATCTGAAGGCGGACAACAAGATTCAGACATACTACAATATTTTCAATTGGATCGTAAAGAATGTCAGATACGGCAGCGGAAACGAGACCATATATCTCGACCCGTATGACGTATTTGTCCACAGGGTCTGCGTCTGCCAGGGTTATGCAAATCTGTTCAAGATAATGTGCCAGAGCCAGGACATTCCGGCAATGTGCGTGAACGGTTGGCTCGTCGGGGTCGGCGGCCATGCCTGGAATTACGCATACGTGGACAAAGAATGGCACGTCAGCGACCCAACAAACGGCCTTGACTACAAAATGGATGATACCGGGAAATATCGAGATGTACTCCAGCCTATCAGGACGGATTTCAACCTGTTCGAAGACGAGAGGTTCGCTTATAATTTCGAGGAGGGCAGGCTCAATGTTGCAGAGGTGAAGAATTCCAAGCTTGATTATGTTCTGGTTCCGTTCAGCACCAACGGTTTCAGAATCACGTCTTTCTGCCCTGTCAAAAAGGTAAGCGGGGCATACGACAAGCTGTATCTGGGAAGCAATGTGGAGAGTGTCGGGGAGAACACGGTCTATCTGAGCAGCAACTTCAGTTCCCTGCGTGAAATCAATGTTGACCCTGCGAACAAGTATCTGACCGCATACAAGAATGTGCTGTATAATATAGGTGACGATGCTCCGTACTTTATCCCGTCCGCGATAACAAGACTGGAACTCAAGCCGGTCAAGGTAATAGAAAAGAATTTCATCTACCGTCAGGAGAACGTGGAGGAGATAGTTTTCGCGGAAGGGACTGAGAGAATCGAGGCCTATGCCGTGGAGAAGTGCCGGAATCTCAGGAAGGTATATGTTCCGGCCAGCGTGACGTACATGGACAAGGAGGCCATATACGACTGCGGGGACAAAGTGGAAGTCATCAGGAAGTAATCCGTCTCATTCGGTGAGACAATTAAGTGAAAATTGTGTCCACCTGCAAAAATGCGTAAATATTTTAGAATTGAACGGAATTTTCGTAAGTTTGTAAGTTGTGAAATAATTGAAAATAATTATATGATGGAAGAAGTGAAAAATGAGGCTGTCGAGCCTAAGAAACAGAATTTCCTCGAAGAAATCATTGAGGCAGACCTCAAATCCGGCAAAGTGGACAGCGTCCTTACGCGTTTTCCTCCGGAGCCGAACGGTTATCTGCATCTCGGGCATGCGAAAAGCATCTGCATAAACTTTGGTCTGGCGCAGAAATATGGCGGCAAGACAAATCTTCGTTTTGACGATACCAATCCGACCAAAGAGGATACCGAATATGTGGATTCCATTAAAGAGGATATTAAGTGGCTCGGGTTCCAGTGGGACAAGGAAAAATATGCTTCTGACTATTTCGACCAGCTTTATGCATGGGCTGAAGAACTGATACAGAAGGGTTTGGCTTATGTTGATGACCAGACTCAGGAGGAAATCAGCAAGGGGCGTGGCACTGTGGACAAACCGGGTGTGGAGAGTCCGTACAGGAACAGGAGCGTAGAGGAAAACCTCAGGCTTTTCCGCGAGATGCGTGACGGAAAATATGCTGACGGTGAAAAGGTGCTCAGGGCCAAGATCGATATGGCAAGCCCGAACATGATGTTCCGCGATCCTCTTCTTTACCGTATCAAGCATGCCTCTCATCACCGTACCGGAGACAAGTGGTGCATCTATCCTATGTACGACTTCACTCACGGCCAGTGCGATTCCATCGAACACATCACACATTCCATCTGTACACTCGAATTCGATGTGCACAGACCGCTGTACGACTGGTTTATCCAGACGCTCGGCATCTATCCGTCACATCAGTATGAATTCGCGAGACTGAACCTTACTTACACATTGATGAGCAAGCGTAAATTGCTCGAACTGGTGCAGAAAGGTCTTGTGAGCGGCTGGGATGATCCTCGTATGCCGACATTGTGCGGTGTAAGAAGAAGAGGTTATACTCCTGAGGCATTGAAAATGTTCTGTGAGAAGATCGGTGTGTCCAAGCGTGACCAGCTGATGGATATCCAGCTTCTTGAGTGGTGCGTGCGCCAGGACCTGAATGCGAGGTCAAACCGCTATATGGTGGTTGAGGACCCGGTCAAGGTTACTCTCACGAACTGGGAGCCAGGCAAGGTGGAGTGGTTTGACTGCCCTCTCAATCCGGCTGAACCGGAAGGCGCCACCCGCAAGGTTCCGTTTACCGGCGAACTGTACATCAGCAGGGCGGACTTTATGGAAGACGCGCCTAAGAAGTTCTTCCGTCTTAAACCTGATGGTGAGGTCCGTCTGAAATACACCTATATCATCAAGTGCAATGAGGTCATCAAGGATGCTGAGGGCAATGTGGTGGAACTCAAATGTACTTTCGATCCGTCAACCCGTCCGGGAAGCGGGGAGTGGAGAAGTGTCAAGGGCACAATTCATTGGGTATCAACCGCTCACGCCAAGGAAGTGGAACTCCGTATGTATGACAAGCTGTTCACATTGGCGGATATGAGCCAGGTTCCAGAGGACAAGGACTACAAGGATTTCCTGAATCCGCAGTCATTGGTTCTCGGCAAGGGATATGCTGAGCCTGCCCTGCTGGAAGACAAATCCGGCATAGCAGTTCAGTTCGAGCGTGACGCCTATTACTTCAAGGATCCGGACAGTACTCCGGAACATCCTGTGTTCAACAGGACGGCGACCCTCAAGGACTCCTATAAGCCGGAATAGCCTAATCTGAGAGAATCAGGCATTTTCCGTTTATCATAATCAAGTGGCTCTGTCCGTATCCCGGCCGAGTCACTTGTTTGCGTTTCTGCACCTGGCGTCATCAGATTCTTGTGTCCGTCTCTGAATTCTTGTTCCCTGTTTCTGACAATGTTTGGCGCCATTGGCAGGGCCTTGGTCGGCACTTGTTGTTCTTCTTGTTCGTGTCTGGTCTGCGCCCCTGTTGTTGCGTTTTGGAACAACCTGCTGTTGGACTATGGGCGTAAGTTCCTGAATGACAATGCGATGTTTGAAATGAGTAATGCCAGGTTACCTGCTTTTTTGCCTAACCTGAATTTGATGAATTGCCCTAACTGTCTGATAGTAAGCGCTTAATAGTTATGTTGCAAATGCAGGTTGTTCCAAGTTGTAAAAACACGTTTTTACAATAGTGGGAGCCGTCTTTTTATGAAAAAGCGTGTTCATTTTTTGAAAACGCTTTATTCGCTGTTACTTTGTGGAAAAAAGCGATGTTTTACCATTTCTGTACTAATGGCCTATTGAAAAATCTGCTGTTTGTTTCCGACCAAGACTATATTTATGCAATGAATGCTATTGCGTTCAGTAAATTGAAGTATCCGTCGGTCAATATCCTGGCCTTTTGCATAATGAACAATCATGTGCATTTCATATTTGACTGTGAAGAGAACGAAGGGCGGAATTTCATGATTTACTATAAGCGGAGGATAGGTATGTATCTGCATGATTTATATCCAAATGAAAGGAATCTTATAGGTGCTGATGTTGCGTGTAAGAAGATGTCAGATCCTGATTATATTGTCAAGGCAATCGCATATGTGCTGCGGAATCCTCTCTCGGCAGGGATTAAGCTTGTCCCGAATGAATACAGGTGGAGTTCTGCATGCCTATACTTCGGTTCGCGCGTTTTTGTTCAATGCCGTCAGAATCCAACTGGTGATAGTTTCATGACATATAAGAAGCAGATGCTTAAAACACATTGTGCTTTGCCGGAGCAGTGGCATATTGATAATGACGGACTCATTTTTCCGGGAGATTATACCGACTATAAGAGGGTGGAAAAAATTTTTGGAAGTCCTTCTCAGCTGATGTTTTACATTTTGAAAAACTATGATGCTGAACTTGAGTATGATACGGGTGTGTTGACTAAAACTAAATATTCTGATGCAGAATTATGTGCCTCAAGAGATTCTCTAATATCAATGATGTTCCACAAAAACAATCTCTCACAATTGTCTGTTGAAGAAAAAATAAGGCTGGCGGTGTCAATGAAGAAAAAGTATGCTGCTTCCTGGCCGTGTCTGTCAAGAATCATAGGGCTTGACAGGTCATTGCTGAAGTCAATGTGGTAGAGCCTCTGGATATTTTGGAACAACCTGCTGTTGACCTATGGGCGTAAGTTCTTGAATGATAATGTGATATGTGAAATGTGTAATGCCAGGTTACCTGTTTTTTTGCCTAACCTGAATTTGACGAATTGCCCTAACTGTCTGATAATGAGTGTCTAATGATTATCTTGCAAATGCAGGTTGTTCCAAGTTGTTCTTAAGAGAAGTGGTCAATGAGGAAAAATGTCAAGGTGATGAGCAACGTTTTTCGTGGCGGGTGCATCTATGTAGGGTGAAATGAATGTCAGAGTATATGTGGAATCGTATATACAGATTGTTTGCGGTAATGTCCATCGCAATGATGGGGGCTCCGTCTGCGTTTGAGGCCAGTGCACGAGTTGTGGGTCGTTCCCTCTCAAGAGTTCAGTCTGAGGTCAATGCCGGAGAACTGCCAGTTGCCCAAAGAGTTCAGTCTGAGGCCAATGCCGGAGAACTGCCAGTAGCCCAAAGAGTTCAGCTTGAGGCCAATGCCGGAGAACTGCCAGTGGCCCAGACACCGGATACGTTGAATATCCTGTCTGCGCGCCCGTCCGGGTCAGAGGAGAATGTGACGGTGCTTTCTTCAGGAGTCAGGATAACAGGACTGCATTCGGGAAAGAAAGTGGAAGGGACATTGACCTATAAACGCGGCTATATTTTTACATCTGACAACCAGCCGATAAGCATTTCCGATGCAGGGCTGTATTTTTCACCGGCTGATGTAGTCGTGTACAAGAAGAATGTGAAAGTCTTCAGCTCCGGACGGAAAGTCCTCTCATTTGGAGCCGGAGGCGCATTGCTCTCAGCAACAGGGGCATTGGTATTGACAGAATACTCCACTGACAATCGGGAAGCGGCGGCGGTGCTTGTATTGGGGACAGTGGCGGCTGTGGCAGTGATGGCCCCATGCACACTGGTCGGCGTACCGATGCAGATCAAGGCTAAGGCACGTCTGAAGAGTCTCGTCCGCAAATACAATTCCGCATACATCTTCGGCTCGAATTAATCTGAAAATTTGCTATATTCGCAGATTGAATGGACGGTGCTCAGAAATTGTCGCCAAAACAGTTTCCTGCACGGTCAAAATTTGTGTTTATGACAATTCTCAGAAAACTGCGGACACGGATACGTGAATTCAAACTGACTATGAAAATGAAGCTCGTCCTGAGCCTCAGTTCCATAGCCGTGATTCTGCTTGTCTCGAGCTTCATCTCAATAATGGAATACAGCAGGATGAGCAGCTATGTCTCAGACCTGATTGCCGCCAATATCGGTAGCATCAATGCCGCCCAGAAACTTGCTGATGCGGCGAACTCCTACAATCTCGGCATCCTTGCCATAATCGGCGACAATTCCGAAAAGCATCTGCCGGAACTCAGACAGAACGACTTCATTGACCATTGCGACAGCCTCAAGGCCTCATTGACCTCGGAAAAAATGCTTCCGTTGGCTGACTCCGTGCTCTATTCCTATTCGGCGTATATGCTGACCTCATTGGAACTGAAACATGCCATACTCTCTGATTTCATCAATGCGCGGGAGTGGTATTTCGACAGGCTGCAGCCTAAATACAACAGGTTGCGTTCCGATATAAACATCTTGAATACAGCCATTTACAATGAACTTCAGAAGAATTCCGCGACATTCGAAAGAGGCTTCTACAGGAGCATTATCCCGGGAGCGGTAGCCGTGGCGGTAGGACTTCTGCTCGTGGTACTGCTGCTGTTCTTCCTGATGGCTTATTATGTGAACCCAATATACAGGATGCTCACGGGGCTGAAGAATTACCGTTCGTTCGGGAGCAAATACTCCTACGAATTCGAAGGAGACGACCAGCTTTCCGAGCTCAATGACGGTATAACAGAGATGGCGGGCGAGAACATGCAGCTCCGCAAGAGACTGAAGATGCTACGTGATTCCATAGAGAAAAACAAGGAGGAACAGGCCTGATGAACCTTAAAGTCATATCCAGAAACGTCGGGTTCGCGCTGCTTGCCAGTGCGTTCTTTATGTTTCTGTCCATATTGGTTTCATTGGCAGAAGGAAACGACAGCGCATTGGCCGCGATGATAATCAGTTTCACGATTACCTTCATCGTGGGTGTGTTCCCGTTCATCTTCGTCCGCAAATCCTCCAACATTACCCTGAAGGACGGTTATATGATCATCGTGTTGTCATGGCTGCTGTCCTTCGTCTTCGGAATGTTGCCTTACCTTCTCTGGGGCGGCCCGTTCTCGGTAATCAACGCACTTTTCGAAGCGGTATCAGGTTATACCACTACTGGAGCCACCATATTGACAGATGTGGAACAGCTGCCTGACAGCCTGCTGTTCTGGCGCTCGTCCACGCATTTCATCGGAGGCTTGGGAGTCGTGGTGTTCCTTCTGCTGATTATCCCGTCCTCCAGTCCGATGAGGCTCCGGCTGACCAATATGGAGGTGTCTTCGCTCTCCAAAGAAGGTTACCGGACACGTACGAACAAGACCGTATGGGTATTTGCCTCAGTATATCTGGGAATTACCATATCGGCATTCATCTGCTACTGGCTGGCCGGAATGTCGGCTTTCGACGCCATAAACCATGCCTTCAGTGTGGTGGCCACAGGAGGATTCAGCACCAAGAACCTGTCTATCGCCTCCTTTGATTCCAATGCCATAAACATAATCACCATAGTCTTTATGTTCTTGGCTTCTGTCCATTTCGGACTCATATTTGTCGTATTCGCTACACGCAGCCTCAAACCGCTCAAGAATCCCGTGCTGAAATTCTACACACTGATGATAGTGATAGCCTCAGTGATGATGGCTATATCATTGAAAATGAAGGGATCTGAATTCTCCTGGGGAGACTCTATCATGAACGGAATCTTCCACGTGGTGAGCTCTATTTCCACGACCGGATTTGCGATATCCGACAACAATACGTGGCCGGCGTTCGCAGCAGTGCTGATGGTCATCATTTCAGTTCCTTGCGGAATGGCAGGCTCCACCACAGGAGGTGTGAAGGCAGATCGTATCTATCTGATGCTTAAGACTATAGGTCAGCAGGTAAAGAAGGCTCTGCATCCAGCTTCCATAAACCAGGTCCATGTCGGAAACCATATTCTCACCAATGAAGAAGTCTATCCGCATCTTGTCTATATAGCCTTGTATTTCGTGACAATAGCCATCTCTGTAGCATTGTCCATTGTCTCCGGCGTGACTATAGACGCATCTGTGGCCGCCTGCATCTCCGCTCTGAGCAATGTCGGCCCCGCATTGGGCGACTGGGGAACATTGGGCAGTTTCAATTCGGCTCCGGTGATGGCCAAATTCATTTTCGTTGTCGATATGTTCCTCGGCCGTGTCGAAATCTATCCGATACTCGCTGTAGTGGCAATGGCTTTTTCTAAGAGGAACAAGTAATGGGGCAGGCTGATTTTCTATACGACAAGTTTCTTGGACATTTCCAGTACGAGCCGACTGAGTCCCAGGACTCGTTCCTGCATCAGATGGCCGAATTTCTTACCGGAGATGACGGTGACATATTGATACTCAATGGTTATGCAGGTACCGGTAAGACTACTGCAATCTCGGCCGTAATCGGTGCATTGACAGAACTGAGCATCCCTACTGTGCTTCTGGCTCCGACGGGGCGGTCTGCGAAAGTGCTTTCCAGATATGCCGGGCGCCCTGCTCATACGGTCCACAAACAGATCTACAGGCAGCGTTCATTCGGATCTGACGGCTTCGGACAGTTCTCATTGGCCCCGAACAAGGCGAAAGACACGTTGTTCGTCGTGGATGAGGTGTCGCTTGTGGGCATTGACAATTCCGGGCAGAATTCTACTGCGCTATTCGGCACGGGCAATCTGCTCGAGGATTTGGTAACATTTGTCAGAAACGGCAACGGCTGTCGTCTGGTGATGATTGGCGACTCCGCACAGCTTCCGCCGGTCGGCCACGAATACAGCCCGGCCCTCGCTCCGGAATATATGAACAGTTTCGGCGGGGTGTTCTGGTCTTCCCTCACAGATGTCGTACGCCAGCAGAAGGCATCAGGGATACTGTCCAATGCTACGTCTCTAAGAACTTTGATATCAGAAGATTACGAGTCAGGAGGCAATTTCTTCCCTGTAGAGAAACTGGAACTTGACGTGGACGGTTATGACGATATCGAGCGTATCGGCGGCGCTGACCTTATCGAAAAGATTACCGACGCCTTCGACCAGTACGGGGAGGACGAAACCATCATCTTGTGCCGCTCCAACAAGCGGGCAGTCCGGTACAATGCCGGTATCCGCTCGGCTGTCCAATATAAAGAAGAACGTCTGGTCCGCAACGATAAACTGATGGTCGTGAAGAACTGTTATCAGTTTCTGACCGATGTGAAGGGCATAGATTACATAGCCAATGGCGATATCGTAAAACTCTTGTCCATAAACCATTACGAAGACAGATACGGATTGCATTTCGCCCAGGCGCGTCTGCTCTTTCCTGACTATGACGACCAGGAAATCTCCGCAAAAGTGTGCCTGGATACATTGGAATCCGAGTCGGCGTCATTGACATACGAACAGCAGAACGCTCTGTATCAGGGCGTTTCCGAGGACTATTCCCATATATCTTCCAAGAAGAAGCGTTATGAGGCAGTACGCGAAGACCTGTTCTACAATGCCCTGCAGCTGAAATATGCCAATGCGGTTACCTGTCACAAGTCCCAGGGCGGTCAGTGGAAATGCGTTTTCATCGACAATCCTTTCTGGATGGACGAATACACCGTCGATGACTACAAATGGCTCTACACGGCGCTAACCCGCGCGACAGAAAAAGTATATCTCGTTAATTTCAAGGATTCAAATTTCGTATGAGGAAGAATGATTTGCTCTGCCTTGCCGGCAGAATGGCCGCAGTAGCGGCAGTTTTTCTGACAATGTCAATGCAGATGTCAGCCCAGGAGTTCGTGAAGATACCTGCATCATGGAAATGGCTTGACAATGAGAAAGTTGCCTTTTCCTATGACGGCTCGTTCACGGATTCACAGGCATTTGCCGTGCGCGCATCCAGCCGCAAGACCATTCACGGGATCAAGGCCCCTGCAAAGTATTCCACATTTCCTGCTGATCCGGAAGGTGCGGTGAACCGGACCTGGGCACCGGACTCTTCCGCTTTCGCCTTCACGAGAAACAATGACATTTACGTCTATGATGTAGCTTCCGCTACGGAAAAACGGCTTACATTCGATGGCAACGAGCTGATACTCAATGGTTATGCCTCTTGGGTATATTATGAGGAAATACTTGGACGTCCATCATTGTACCGCGCGTTCTGGTGGTCTCCGGACTCCAAGAAAATCGGATTCTACCGCTTCGACAATACGGACGTGCCGGTTTTCCCGATTTATTCACCCTCAGGTCAGGACGGCGTGCTCCGAAACACCAGATACCCGAAAGCAGGCGAGCCGAACCCGCGTGTCCGCATCGGAATAGTGGATGTCAATGAAATCTCTACTGACGGTGCTCCTCACACAGTCTGGGCCGATTTCAATGAAAATGACGACCAGTATTTCGGAATTCCGTTCTGGGGTGCCGACAGCAAGGAGTTTTTCATTGCACGTGAACCGCGCATCCAGAATACATTGGAACTTTACAGTGTCTCGGCCATCGACGGCTCCAAGAAACATATTTATACTGAAAAGTCAGAAACATGGCTTGACTGGATAGACGGTATGCTCTTCACTGACAAGGGATTGTACATGGCACGCTCATTTGAGACAGGATGGCAGCAAATCTATTTCCTCTCTTATGACGGCAAGACGCTCAGACGCCTGACGGACGGTCCGAACTGGCGAATTTCCCTGTTGAGGGCGGACAAGGACGGAAGTGTATATTTCACTGCCTGCCGGGATGCCTCAGTAAGACATTGCCTGTATAAGGTCAATGCCGAAGGACAGATCAATGCATTGACTGATACTGAGTTGAATGTGTCTTCCGTAAGTTTCTCGCCGGACGGGAAATATTTCGTGGCGTCGGTTTCTTCATTCACCTCACCTGACAGGATCCTGTTGGCGAAGACCTCCAAACCTTCTTCCGCTATGGTAGTTGCCGACAGGAAAGGGCCTGATTTCAATGCTCAGAACTATGCTCTGCCGCAGCTCATCTACATTGAGAATGACGGTCTCAGGCTTCCTGCCTACATAGTCTATCCGAAGTATTTCGACCCGTCCCGCAAATATCCGGTGCACATGGACATATATGGCGGACCTGATACTCCGATGGTGCGCGAAAGGTGGATTCACCCTTCTCCGTCCAACCAATGGTGGTCAGACAATGACATAATCCAGATTACCGCTGACTGCAGGGCTGCCGGCCACAATGGCAGAGCAGGCCTTGACCAAATTTATAAACATCTGAACAGAAAGGAATTGGAGGACTTCAAGGCTTGGGCGCGTTACCTCAAATCATTGCCTTATGTCAATGGGGACAAAATCGGAGTCGAGGGCTTCTCTTTCGGCGGAACCATGACGACAATGCTGTTGTTCACCGCCTCTGACGATTTCCACTACGGGATTGCCGGCGGGGGAGTGTATGACTGGATTCTGTATGACAGCCATTACACCGAACGTTTCATGGAAACGCCTCAGACCAATCCGGACGGCTACGCCTCCTCCCGTGTCATCAATTATGTCTCATCTTATCCGGCCACCTATGCTGAAACATCTGTGGTAGAGCCGGTTATGCTGAAAATCACTCACGGTACCGGTGATGACAACGTTCATTTCCAGAGCACGCTTCAGCTCATCGACGAACTGCACAGGCAATGCAAGAAGTTCGAATTCATGATCTACCCTGACGGCATGCACGGCTATCGCGGCTACCAAGGGAAACATTTCCTCGAAGCCAACCACGACTTCTGGCTCCGTTACCTGTGTGACAAATAACGACTTTATGCTGATATTTCGTAAAAAAGGGCGGCCTGAAGTGGTCGCCCTTTTTATAAAGTCGTATAAGGTTTATTTGATGAACTGCTCTTTCAGACGTTCGATCTTGGCGTCTGCGTCATCGCCTTTGGCACCGAAGTAGAATTTGATTTTCGGCTCTGTGCCGGAAGGGCGTACGGAAACCACGTCGCCGGCCTCGTCGAAGAACTGGAGCACATTGGATGAAGGAAGACCGGTCTCATCTGTCTTGAGGTAGTCCACTACCTTGGTTACAGGCGAACCTATGAGAGATGCAGGAGGGCATTGTCTCATATCTGCCATGATCTTCTGGATTTCCTCAGCGCCGCTCTTTCCCTTGCGGACAAGCGATGTGAGACCTTCCTTGCGGTATCCGTACTCCTTATAGATCTTCTGGAGGAGCTGGTAGATGGTCATGCCCTGGTCTGCAGCCCATGCAGCACACTCAGCAACCATTGAACAAGCTATCTGGGCATCCTTGTCACGGACATACTGGCCCACATTGAAACCGTAGCTCTCCTCACCGCCGCAGATGAACTCGCCGCATTTCTCATTGCGCTTGACCACTTCAGCGATGTATTTGAAACCGGTCAGGACATTGTAGATCTTCACACCGAAACTCTTTGCGATTTCAGAGAGAAGTTCTGTAGTGACAATGGTCTTGACAATGTATGTGTTCTCATTCAGTTTGCCGAGTTCCTTCCATCTCGTGAGGATATAGTAGGTGAGCACTGCACCGGTCTGGTTGCCGTTGAACTGAACCATCTTACCCTCATTGTCACGAACTGCGATACCCATGCGGTCTGCATCAGGGTCGGTGGCCAAAACAATGTCGGCACCCTCGCGGTCAGCTACTTCAAGGGCCATTTTCATCGCTGCAGGCTCCTCTGGGTTAGGTGATGCCACAGTCGGGAAATTGCCGTCACTCACATCCTGCTCCGGAACGTGGTAAACGTGCTCGAATCCGAGCCTGTGAAGGCACTCCGGTACAAGCCTTACGCCGCATCCGTGAAGCGGAGTGTAAACGAACTTGAGTTCAGGATGACGCTTGCGGGCGTCCGGTGTAAGCATAAGTGAGAGAATGTCGTGCAGATATTTTTCATCCACATCCTTGCCCATCAGCTCGATTTCACCACAATCCTCGTCCGGTGTGAACCTTACCTGTGCAGGGTCGGTAATCTTGGCGACTTCTGCCACAATGTCCTTGTCCACCGGAGAAGTGATCTGTGCGCCGTCTGACCAGAACACCTTGTATCCGTTGTATTCCTTAGGGTTATGTGAGGCGGTTACCATCACGCCTGCAATCGCGCGTTTTTCCCTGATGGAATAGCTGAGTTCAGGTGTAGGCCTGATGTTGTCAAAAAGGAACACGTGCATTCCATTGGCAGACATCACGTCAGCGGTGATTTTTGCGAACAGCTTGCTGTTGTTACGGCTGTCGAATGAGATGCAGACACGCACATCATTCGGATTGATAGGGTCGCCGTATGCGTCCTTGCACTCAGCCGCATGGGCCTTGATGTAGTTTGCAAGTCCCTGGGTGGCCATTCCTACAGTGTACTTGTTCATCCTGTTCGTGCCGACTCCCATAATGCCGCGAAGTCCTCCGGTGCCGAATTCCAGGTTTCTGTAGAATGCATCCTCGAATCCTGCCGGATCATTGTTTCTAAGTTCAATGACCTTGCTTTTGGTTTCCGGATCAAAGTCACCGGTAATCCAGCTCTGTGCTACTTCCTTAAAATCTTTAGCCATAACTATATAGTTTTATTCTAATGTCCAACGCTATCCGGTCCGCCTTTGCAGACCATCCGCAAAAATAGTAATCTTTCCCCTTAAAAGAAAATGATTGTACGGCCTGTCCTGTGGAAAAATAAAAAGAGATTGCTATCTTCGCTGAAAACTTATACGAAATGAAACAGATATCTACACAGAATGCTCCTGCAGCAATCGGACCTTACAGTCAGGCAATAGAAGTCAATGGATTTGTTTATGCATCGGGACAGCTTCCGATCGATCCTGCTACCGGCGCATTCCCTGAAGGCGGAGTGAAGGAGCAGACCAGGCAGTCGCTTCTGAACGTGAAGGCCATTCTCGAAGAAGCCGGACTTGCTCTGTCCAATGTCGTGAAAACCACTGTCTATCTTGCTGATATGGGCGATTTTGCGGCAATGAATGAGGTCTATTCACAGTTCTTCGCACAGCCGTTCCCTGCACGTAGCGCGATTGCTGTAAAAGCATTGCCGAAGGGTGCGCTTGTGGAGGTAGAAGTCGTAGCTGCAAGAGGCTGACACTCAGATGACTCTCGAAGAGTTCATAATATCACATTCGGAAGATGATACATCCCGCCTCATATTGGGGCGGGACAAATGGCCTGACGTGGACGTGCCTCTGGCCGTAAACATTATCGAGTGTAGAAGGAAGGTCCGTCAGAAACTCCCGGAATGGTATGCGGTTCCTGGCTTGATTTATCCGGACAGAATCTGCGCGGAACAGTCAAGTTCTTTATTTACAGCGAATTATAAGGCGTCTGTTGCTGGACGGATATTGAGTTCCGTCGCTGAGGACGGCAGGCGTATTGCAGACCTCACCGGAGGCCTGGGAGTGGACAGCCTTGCCTTTTCATCAGTTGCCGACAAGGTGCTGTACAATGAAATGGAGCCTTCCAGGGCATCTGCCGCCAGACATAATTTTCCGCTGCTCGGTGCACAGGACATTGTCGTGACAAGTCATTGTGTATCAGCAGAGAACGATGCGGTATGGGCGGAACTGAAAAGTTTCGGTCCGTCGCTCATATACATGGATCCCGCGCGCCGATCCTCATCCGGAAGCAAGGTGTTTCTGCTGGAAGCCTGCAGCCCGGATGTCTTGACATTGACGCGAAGACTCTTCGACATAGCGCCGAATCTGCTCGTCAAGCTTTCGCCGATGGCGGATATATCAATGCTGGTGAACCGTTTGCGCTCAAGCGGAGCATTCACGAAGGAAGTGCACGTCGTGGCACACGCGGGGGAATGCAAGGAACTGCTGCTGTGGCTTGTGCCAGACACGCGCGAAGAAGGGCTCAGCACCAGGCTCATCGTCAATGAAAATGGTTCATTGATAGAACCTTCCGGTGAAGCCTCGATTCCGCTGTTTCTGGAAAACGAGGATCACATTAGCCGGATGAAATACATTTTCGAGCCTGGCAAGGCATTGATAAAAGCGGGGATTTTCAATGAAATAGGCTCTCTGTTCTCTTCCGGTCGGGCATCTATGCTGAAGGCCGGGAAATCCACGCATCTGTATCTGTACGGAGAAGAAATGTCGTTTGACATTGACCCGAAAAACTTCGGCAAAGTCTATGAAATCATCGGATGGGAACATCTGGACAAGCGTGCGATAAAGGCGTTTGCGTCTAAATATCCGTCAGCGGAAGTGACTGCGCGCAATATCCCTATGACGAGCGATGAACTCCGGAGAAAACTGAAATGCCAGTCCGGCGGGGATGTGCACATTTTCGGTCTGCGGCTGGATTTCACTGCCGCTGTGACATCTTCTTATCTTTTCGCTGCACGGAGATCATCCGCTTTGGAACTGAACAGATAAAGTCCTATGAATGTCAGCAAGGCATTGATAATCAGAAGTTCATAGCTGAATTGGTATCCTCCGAACCAGCGCTCCGAGTTGAGCTGGAGCACCAGGCAGACAGCCGGAGCTGCAATGGAAATCCACGGAACGCATCTGTCTTTGGTTCTGCGTTTCGTGAGGATTCCGAAAGCGAACATTCCGAGAATCGGGCCGTAGGTGTAACTTGCCAGCTTATATACGGCGTCGATGGCGCTAGTGTTGTTTATGAAATTGAAGACCGCGATGGTCAATCCCATGCACACGGCCATGCCTATGTGAACCTTTTCCCTCATTGACTTTACCTCTTTTTCCGATTTGCCGGCGGTGCCGAGAATGTCCACGGTGAAAGATGTGGTCAATGCTGTCAATGCAGAGCCTCCGGCGGCGTAAGAGCAGGAAACCAGGCCGACCACGAATACGATTCCTACTGCGGCCGGGAGAAGTCCGCTTGTGGCGACTGCCGGGAAGAGCGTGTCACCTGTCGCGTCAATGCCATTGGCCCCGGCGAAGAAATACAGAAGTACTCCGAGTGTGAGGAACAGGAAGATTACGACAGTCTGGAGCAATGCGCTGGTGATGATGTTCTTCTGGGAGTCGCGGAAATTCTTGCAGGTGAGTGAGCGCTGCATCATGTCCTGGTCGAGTCCTGTCATTGCTATAAGCGTGAACATGCCGCCGAAGAACTGTTTGAAGAAGTATTGCGGATGGTCAGGGTCGTCGAAATAGAATATCCTGGACATGTCGCTGCCTGCCACCGCCTCGCACATCGAGCCGAACGTGAAGCCGAGAGACTTGCTGATGAAGATGGTGCAGAGGGCGATGGAGACTATCATGCAGAATGTCTTCAGGAAGTCAATCCAGATTACGGCCTTGACTCCGCCACGGAATGTGTAGGCGATGAGAATCAGCACGGTTACAGCAACATTGACAATGAACGGCAGGCCTAACGGGCCGAACACCATCATCTGCAGGGCAATGCATACGAGGTACAGTCTGACCGATGCTCCCAACATCTTGGAAATGAAGAAGAACCAGGCTCCGGTGCGGTAGGATGAAAGGCCGAACCGGTTTTCCAGATAGCCGTAGATGGAGACGAGGTTCATCCTGTAGAACAGCGGTATCAGAACGAATGCTATAACTATCTGTCCTGCAATGAATCCCAATGCCATCTGCATGTAGCCGAATCCGGATGTGGCCACCATTCCCGGGACAGAGACGAATGTCACTCCGGACATGGCAGAGCCTATCATGGCGATTGCGACCACATACCAGGACTGCTTGCGGTTGCCGCTGAAGAAGCCGGCGTTGTCGGATTTCCTTCCGGTGAACCAGGAAATGAACAGGATTACCGCAAAGTATGCTGATATCACTGTGATTATGGCTGCAGGTGTCATTGCTGATTATTTTTTAAGTTTCTGATTCTTAGGGTTTTCGAGAAGTTCTATGTCCGTTACTAAGACAATGTCGCCATCAACATTGAACTTGATGTCGCAGCCGAGGAACGGCATTCCGTAGATCCGCTCCGGGTCGTGGGCGTATTGCGGTATCGGTTTCTGGGCAAGCGCTTTCACTAGCATTGACAGCAAATGTGCGTCCCGTGAACCGCTAAGGCGGCGGAACTTCTCTTTCAGTTCTTCAGGGAAGACCACGTCCGCTTCTTTCCATTCTGTCTCGTCAGTGAATCCGGATGCTGCGCCTGGATGGCTGTCAGTGTATGATACATAAGGCTTTATGTCGTAGATCGGAGTTCCGTCCATGAGGTCGGCGCCGCTTACGGTGATGACGGTGCCATCGTTTTTGTCTATGTCAATGCTGATGATTCTTGCTGATGACAGTCCGAGCCCGTTCGGCCGGAAAGGGGAGCGTGATGCGAAAACGCCGATTCTCCTGTTGCCTCCGAGTCGTGGCGGGCGTACCGTCAGACCCCATTGGCCTTCATTGCCTGAAAATCCCCAGATTATCCACAGATATCCGAATCCTTCCAGTCCACGCACTGCTTCCTCTTTGGCAAACTCCGGAGTGAAGACGATTTTCCCCTCCAATTCGTCAAGTATTCCGCTTTGGCGTGGAATTCCGAATTTGGAGGTGAATGGTGACCTGAAGTATGCGACAGGAGTGATTTGCGTCATTTTTTCCATTCGTGTCGGTTTGCAGGCCCAAATTTACGGAAAACTTTTAGTAAATTCACGTTCCAATCTTTTTTCGTCTTATGAACATTGACAAGACTTTGCTTGTGGCAGCGGTTGCCGCTTTACTGATGATGGTGACGGTTCCTTCCTGCCACAGGAAGACGGAAACGCCTGTACTCGAGGGTAATGATACCATTTATCCGCTCGGGTTCTGTACTGATTCGTTCGCCTTGGAGGAAGGTGTGCTTAAGAACGGGGAGATTTTCACGTCTCTGATGTCGAGGCTCGGAATGAGGCCTCAGGATGCGATGTCTCTTGTCAATGCGACTGACTCTATTTTCAATCCGAGGAAGATGCGTGCCGGCAATACGTGGCAGGCTTATTACAGCGGATGCGATTCTTCTGTCAATGTTCTGGAATATGTTGTCTATCACCATGACAAGATAAATATGACGGTGCTCAAGTGCACGGCTCCTTTCTCGGCATGGAAGGTGGTGAAGCCTGTTGACCATACGCTCAAGTATTCCAATGTGCTCATTTCCTCATCGCTCTGGAATGATATGCGCCGCTGCGGTGCGCCTCAGATGCTGATTCTGCATTTGGAAGATATCTATGCCTGGACAATCGACTTCTTCTCCATCCAGCCGGGCGACAGGTTCAGTGTCGTGTACAATGAGTCGTCCTGCGAGGGTGAGGTGATAGATATTGACACGGTTTATTATGCTGAGTTTGAACACGACGGTAAATGCTATCCTGCAATCCGTTTTGACCAGGGAGATGGCGGAAATCTGTATTGGAACGAGAATGGGGAGAGTATGAGGAAGGCATTTCTCAAGGCTCCGTTGAGGTTCTCCCGAATCAGTTCCGGCTTCTCCTATCACAGAAAGCATCCTGTTACCGGTCGAGTGAGGGCTCATACCGGTGTGGATTATGCAGCTCCTACAGGTACACCTGTCATGTCCATCGGTGACGGCACGGTGATAAGCAAAGGCTGGAGCGGCGGTGGCGGAAACACCGTGAAGATTCGTCACAATTCCGTATATACGACTTCTTACATGCACTTGTCGCGTTATGCGGCCGGCCTTAAAACCGGCGACAGAGTACGTCAGGGCGATGTCATCGGCTATGTAGGCTCGACAGGCTTGTCCACAGGTCCGCACCTGGATTTCCGCGTATGGAAAAACGGCACGCCTATCAATCCGCTCAAGATGGAGTCGCCAAGCGCTGAGCCGATCGCTCCGGCCAATATCCCTGACCTCGACTCCGCCTACCTCTTCCAGTCCACCCGCCTCCGCACCTGGCTATCTGAAACTGATACCACCATTGTATCTGGCACTTCCGCCGCTATCGAGTAAGGTGCATTTTCCCGTGTGCGTTTACAGCGCGACCACACGTGCTGGGAAACATTGCAATAAAAACAGCCCCTCAGATATCTGAAGAGCTGTTTGAGAGGTGCCTAGCGGAATCGAACCGCTGTAGCAGGTTTTGCAGACCTGTGCCTAACCGCTCGGCCAAAGCACCGTTTGGGATTACAAATGTAGGCATTCTTTTTGGATTGCCCAAATATTTGTGGCAAAATCTTTACAATTTGTGCCTTTGGCTGTATTGTATGCCGTACTATTTTCTGGTCACTATGCAGTATGGGCCTACGTAAACCACTGTGCCGGAAGAATATACGAACTTTCGCAGGTCAGGGAATTCTTCCAGGTGCTTGCCTGTCACGATAAGCGTCAACGGCGAGCTGCCGAGAGCAGAAGAGTCAGCGGCATCGCGCAGGAATCCGTCCACATCATTCTTGTAGTCCTTGATCTGCCTTCCTATATATACGTCGATGTTCTCCGGCCTGTGCACGAACAGAGTCGCCACATCAGTTCCGGAAGGGACCTCCTTGCACATGTCCTTGTAGCCGATATATGGATTAGCCTTGGGAAGAACAGCAGCGGCAGAATATACGGCGAGGAAAAGCGAGGCGCCGATCATGAACACCGGCAGGTTCCAGTGCTTTCTCTTGAAGAGGAACCAGAGCGCGAGCGCATTGCCCACCATAAGCAGCACTGCCGCCATCTTTACAGGAGACGTGAAGGCGAAAGGATAGGTGGAAGACAATGACTCCAAAGCATTGACATTGACCACTTCAGCGAGAACCAGCAGGGCGGCGAGGCCGGCGACAGCCAGCAGCGCAGCAGGAATTGCGATAGCCCAGATCATCCACTTGCGGGCTCCGGTACGGTTCACGGCAAGCGGGAACAGGTACACTATGAACGGAATCATCGGCACGAGGTAAACCGGAAGCTTGGAACTGAAGCTGGACAGCATGATGAACGTGGTCGCTATCACGCAGAGGAACAGCACTTCGGTATCAGAGCGGACAGCCTCAGCCGTAATCACTTCAGTATCATCGGCCGCAACGGTTTTAGGACCGCGGCGTCGGAGTGCGGCTATCAGACCGCCTATCAGAAGTATGGTATAAGGAGCGATGCACCAGAGTATGGCCACTGCATAGAACCAGAACGGCCTGCTGTGAGTGAAAGCATTGACAGCGCGTCCTACAGTCTGTTTGAAAAGAAGATTGTCCAGATAGGAAACGCCACCGTCGATAAACACGCCTGTAAACCAGATGAGGCACAGTCCTGCGATAACACCCCAAGTCTTCCATCCCAGATAGCGCGGAATGTCACGCCACTCGCGCTTGACCAGCAGAAACACCAGAATGGAAACAGGCGGCACAAGCAGTCCGACAGGGCCTTTCGTGAACAATGCCAGGAATATCCATACCGGCAGCAGCCAGGAACATTTCCTGTACAGGCGCTTGGCCTCCTCCCCGTCTAGCCCCTCTTTACGTAACCCGTACATCCGCCAGAACGTGAACAGGGCGAGAGCGATGAACATGCACATCAGCATATCCATACGGATGACCACCATTGTCCCGAGAAACATGACGCTGGACAGAAGCATCATTGACATTGCCATCCTGTCCTGGGACGAAGCCCCCGTCATCACCCAGCGGTCCATCAGCCAAGTCAGCACGAAGGCCGGAACCAGTGACAGCAGAGTCAATGCGAATACACAGTGCTGCCCGAACAGAATCCTGCAAAACATTACTGCCCAGATGTATAGCGGTGGTTTGTCGGCATACGGCTGTCCGTGGTTGTAGAACGCGAATACATTCCCGTTGGAGATGGCCTCGTCGGCGATGCTGAGGTATCTCAGTTCATTGGACGGAGTGAAATCCCTCATCAGCATTGCAGGAAGAAGGCAGATGAACGTGAACAGGAACACCGCCAGGAGCGGATACTTGTTCAGGAAGTTATTTTTCAGTTTCGGGGACATCAGTTTTGTTTTCTTTAAAGCCAATGACAAGGTTGCGGATATATGCGACAAATCCGAAAGACTGTCCCAAAATCAGCACCGGGTCCATACGGAAGATACCGTAGGCGATGATTACTCCTGAGCCGAATAATGATATGGCCCAGAATCCCATCGGAAGTGTGGATTGTTTGTAATGATGTGAATATATGTATTGATATACAAATCTCAGTGTGAATATGATCTGTCCTGCGGAGCCGAATACCACCAGCCAGAACGGAATGTCGTCATTCCGGAAGAAACTCTGGAAATATACGGCGGCATTCTGGAGAAGCAGCAGCACCGCTACTACTGGCGTGGCCAGCAGCACCGACTGCAGAAACAGCCCGAGACGCTTCCAGACACCTTTGGCGTTCAGATTCCACAGATATACATAGTAGGAAATGAGCTGTCCGAGTATTATGGAAAAATCATCGCGGAGAACACCATAGATGAACATGAGGTAGGCTCCGATAACACTCAGTACCCAGTATGCCGAAGGTGAGACCACCTTCTTTGCCTTCTCGGATTTCCACCATTGGAACAGCGTGCGCAGCGAAAAGAACAGCTGGGCGGTGAAACCGAGCGTCAGGATTCCCACCTTGGAAAGCTCAGGCAACAACAGACTACAGATCATTCTCTCCTACCTTATAGTTAATATAGCGAGGCTTCATCCACCTGTATGCGAAGCAGTCTGCGAAAGGACCGACGAGACGGTTCCAAAGATGGTACTTGGAACTGCCCGCAACTCTCGGGAAATGCCTTACAGGAACCTGTGAATAAGTGCACCCGTCCTGCAGCAGCACAAGCGCCGGCAGGAATCTGTGCATTCCCTTGAACATCGGAATCCTCTTGGCGACATCCGTGTGGAGCACCTTCAGAGGGCATCCCGTATCGGTGGCCCCGTCATGTGTCATCATTTTCCTGAAACCGTTCGCAATCTTGGACTGTGCGCGCTTGAAGAACGTGTCCTTGCGGTTCGCCCTGATGCCGATCACCATGCTGTGGCTTTCAATGCCTTCGAGCAGAAGATTGAAATCTTCCGGAGTGGTCTGCAGGTCCGCGTCCATATAGCCCACATAGTCGGAGAACGTGTAGTCGAAACCGGCTTTGATGGCGGCGCTCAGACCGGCATTTTTCACAAAACTTATATAGTGGAAATCATTGTTCCTGGCGCATACTTCCTGAATCCTCTCCAGACTTCCGTCAGAAGAACCGTCATTGACAAAAAGCGCGCAGGCCTTGTATTTGCTTTTCGGAAGGAACTCGGAAAGAGCCTTCTCGAGGGCATAGATGTTGTCCACCTCATTGTAAACAGGAACAACTATCGTGAATCTGTATTCTCCGGTCTTGTTCATCTTTCGTAAATTAACTTGTTGCAACGTACAAAGATAATGAAAGTCACTCAACTTTCACTATCTTTGCATATACAAAATAATCAGACGAATGGCATTAGAGATGGTTCGCGACCCGTTGCGGAAAAAGGATGTCCCGCTTACGCCCGAAGAAAGAGTGAGGCAGTGGTTCATCACGGTGCTGAAGGACACCATGCAGGTTCCGCTTCACATGATGATGAGCGAAGTCGGGATGAAATATGGCGAAGGACCGGTGAAGAAAGTGTTCAGAGCCGACATTGTCGTATATGACCGCAGGCCCGAACCGGTGATGATAGTGGAATGCAAACGTCCGGACGTGGAACTGACCAGGGAAGTGCTGGAACAGGCATTGCGTTACGATATGGTATTGAATGTCAAGTACATGGTATTGACAAACGGCACCAGGACATTCTTCTGCAGAAAAGAAGAAGATGGCAGTATGACGTTCCTCACGGCCGCCCCGACCTATCTCCAGATGATCGGAGTCAATGCTGATGAAAACATTGGAAAGAATGACTAGAACAGAAGGATTTCTCGAACATCCGGTGTTCGGGATCGTGTCGAAGACAGCGGGAGAACTTGGCGTAAGAGCCTTTGTGATAGGCGGATACGTGCGTGATTGCTTTCTCGGAAGACAGAGCAATGACATTGACATAGTCGTGGAGGGAAGCGGAATTGCCCTTGCGACGGCGGTGGCGGAGCGCATAAAGAAGACTGAGCGTCACGGCTGCCGCGTCTCCGTATTCAAGAATTTCGGCACTGCAATGCTGAAGTATCACGGAACCGAGGTTGAGTTCGTGGGTGCGAGAAAAGAATCCTACCATAGGGACTCCCGCAAACCAATAGTCGAAGATGGCACACTGGAGGATGACCAGAAGCGTAGGGACTTCACTATCAATGCAATGGCTTTCAGTCTCCAGCAGGATGACTTCGGTGCATTGGTGGACCCGTTCGGCGGAATCAGGGACCTTGCGGCCGGAATTATCCGCACGCCGCTCGATCCCGACACCACATACAGTGATGACCCGCTCAGGATGCTGCGTGCAGTCCGTTTCGCGGCCAAGCTGAGCCGTCCGGGAGCGGAATTCCATATTGTCGAAGAATCGCTCGAGTCAATGAAGAGAATGCGTGACCGCATGACGATATTGTCCAAGGAACGCATAGCGGAGGAGTTGAACAAGATGCTTCTGTGCGCCAGGCCGTCGATGGCGTTCAGGCTTCTGGATGAAACCGGTCTGCTGGAATATGTGCTACCGCAGCTCGCGAAACTCAAAGGTGTGGAAACCGTGGACGGAAGAGGACACAAGGACAATTTCTCGCATACCATACAGGTCGTGGACAATGTAGCGGCTGAGGAAATCCAGGGCATTGAAGAAGGTATCCTGCTGAATTACACTCCGTTGGAAGACGGTGACGGATTTGCCGAGTCAGTCAGGACGGAGCCGTATCTCTGGCTGAGGTGGGCGGCGCTGCTTCACGATATCGGCAAGCCGGCAAGCAAGCGTTATGACCCGCATATCGGCTGGACTTTCCACGGTCACGAAGTCATAGGAGGCAGGATGGTGCCGAAGATATTCCAGCAGCTGAAGATGCCTCTCAATGAAAAGATGAAGTATGTCCAGAAGCTCGTCACTCTGCATCATAGGCCTGTTGCCCTTGTGGATGAGGAAGTTACCGATTCAGCAGTACGCCGTCTGCTGTTCGATGCGGGCAATGAAATCCAGGATCTCATGTTGCTTTGCAATGCAGACATCACATCCAAGAACCCTGCGAAGGTGGAGCGCATCAAGAAGAACTTCCTGCTTGTCAAGGAAAAACTCGTGGAAGTGGAGGCAAAAGACCAGATCCGCAATTTCAAGAATCCGATAACAGGGGAATACGTGATGGATGTTTACGGCATTCCACCATGCAAGGAAATCGGCGAACTGAAAGAATATGTGAAAAACGCCATCCTCGACGGGATTATCGACAATACATTCGAGGAGGCTGACAAATATATGCGCGTGCGTGCTGAGGAAATGGGACTAAAGGCGCAGAAGTAAGCGTTATGCTGTGCGATGACTTCATAAACTATGTGTCCGGAATACGGAGATATTCGCCGAGAACCCAGGCGATATACTCGGATGTGCTCAGCCGGTATCTGGACTACTCCAGGACAGAAGAAGAGCCTGCAGACGACGCATTGCTGCTCAAGTCATTGACACCTACCGCAATACGCAATTATGAGAACCATCTTTCCGAAGAGAAGAGCCTGAGCCCTCGGACTGTCAATCAGCATCTGTCAGTCCTGAGCAGTCTGTGCAAATGGCTGGTTTCCAAAGGAATGCTGAAGTCGAATCCCGTGCATCTGGTCAAACGCCCTAAGTGCGAAAAGCGTCTTCCTGTCTTCTATCGCCAGGCTTCAATGACCGAATATATCAAAAAGACCTCGCCTGCGGCCGATGAAGAATCTTTGTCAATGCTGTTTGACGCGGCTGATTCTTACCACAGCGGCGCATCGGTGACCGGAGCGGCATACAAACTCATGTCGGAACTCTATGAACCGAGGCTTAAACGGATGATTGTCAGTACTCTATATCTTACAGGAATCAGACGCGCGGAACTGATAGGGCTGAGAATCCGGGACATTGACCTTTCCCGCCATACTATGAAAGTAAGGGGAAAAGGTGACAAAATGCGAGAAATTCCTCTTACACTTTCGCTATCAAAAGAAATTTCATTATATTTGAAAGCAGCGGAGTCGGTAGTGGGAAGGAAGAGGAACCCGGAAGAGCCGTTTCTGATTACGTTGAAAGGTGCGGGACTTTATCCCGTATTCGTGGACAGGACAGTGAAAAGCGAACTCGGACAGGTGGAAGGTATTACAGGACGCAAGTCTCCCCATGTGCTCAGGCATACATTGGCGACTGAACTCCTCGACGACGGTTCGGACATTTATTCCATAAAAGAACTGCTCGGTCACTCTTCATTGGCGGCGACTCAGGTTTACACCCACAACACTATCGAGAAGCTGAAGAATGTTTATTCAAATGCCCATCCACGGGCTAAAAGAGGAGGTAAAAATGGAGATTAGAGTACAATCGCTCAAGTTCGACGCGGATCAGAAACTTTTGGAGTTCGTAGAAAAGAAAGTTTCAAAAATCGGCCGTTTCGATGACGCCATTACCGATGTCGAAGTCGTATTGTCGCTTCTGGAGAAACCGGAAAACAAGAATGTGAAACTGATGGTTCACGTTCCGGGCGGTTCCCAGGTTATAGAGAGAAATGCACAAACATTCGAAATAGCAGTCAATGAATGTGTTGACGCTATGAAAGAAAAGTTGACGAGAAACAAGGAGCGCAAAACCGAATAGCGGACAGCGCACATTTGGAATTATCAGATTGAGGAGGGTAGCCGTTGAGGTTATCCTCTTTCTTTATGCCCGGGAACTTTTATGGCATTGACCTGGCCGGAATGAAATGGTCTTGGAGCCAGCCTCATCTATATGCAGAGCAGCATTATGACCTGAGCCGAAATCACCCGCAGGAACATTTCTACAGGGTAAACCGTGGCATAGGAAACTGACGGAGCGTCATCTTCCACAGTGCTCAGGGCGTAGTTCAGGGCGATAGGGTTGGCCATCGCTGCGCAGAGCATACCCACATTGGCACTGTAGTCCGTCTTGCAGAATCTGGAAGCGATATAACCGACAAGCAGAACCGGGACAATGGTCAGGGCTACGCTGATGCCTATCCATACAAGGCCTTCAGGGGTGAATACCGTTTCGAAAAAGCCCGGGCCCGCACTCAGTCCCAAGCCTGCCAGATATATGGTGAGGCCGAGCTGCCTGAGCATCAGATTCGCGCTGTGGGTGGTATAGGTCGTGAGATGCAGTCTTGTTCCGTAAGCACCCATGAGGATACCTATTATAATAGGACCGCCGGCGATGCCGAGTTTTACTGGAACACTCATGCCAGGGATATAGAACGGAATGCTTCCGAAAATCAGACCCAGGATAACACCGACAAAAATCGGGAACAGGTTCGGATTTCTCAGTTCTTTCTCCTGATTGCCAAGCACTTCCGCTACATTGTGGATAGCATTTTCCTGCCCCACGATAGTAAGCTTGTCACCTATCTGGAGCCTCAGTTCCCTCGACGGCAGGATGTCGATACCTGCGCGGTTTACCCTCGTGATATTGATCCCATATGCATTGCGCAGATGCAGGTCGCCGAGTTTGGCCCCGTTCATGTGCCTTTTCGTCACGAACACGTGTCTGGATACAAGAGTGCCGTCGATGTGGTTCCAGTCAATGTCTTTCTGGTTCCAGTCCTTCTTCACTGTCTCACCGAAAAGCTTCTCTGCAATGCCTGCTTCCCGTTCTTTGGTCATGACCAGGACATGTTCTCCATTCTCCAATATGGTGTCGCCGTTCGGTATGATCACTTTTCCCTGTTTCCCGGACTGCTCATCCGACTTGCCGTCGAACTTCCATACTCTGGAAACCACAAGATGGATGGAAACGTCCTTCATGATGTCGCGGATGCTCTTTCCGTAAATGGCAGGGTTGCTCACACGGAATTCCGTGACATATGTCTGGTTGTCATGGGCGTCTTTCTTTTTGCCTCCGTCTTTCAGGAACAATGCCTTGAGGATGATGATGCAGACGATGACGCCGATGACGCCGAAAGGATAGCCCACTGCACAGGCCATTGCCATTTCATTTGAAGTGGCCGTGGCTGACGGATCTATCTGCAGTAGAGCCTGTTGTGCGGCTCCGAGCATAGGCGTATTGGTAGCCGCTCCGGTCAGAAGTCCTACGGAAACCGGCAGGGAAACATCAGTCAGCCTGCTTATGGCCAATGCCATGACAGAGCCGGTTACAAGTACGGCAAGACCGAGCAAGTTCAGTTTTATGCCGCCTTTCTTCAGTGAAGGGAAGAAGCTCGGACCTACCTGGAAACCAAGAGCATAGACGAAAATGATCAGGCCGAAATTCTGAGCAAGAGCCAGCATTTGCGGGTCAATGCAGAGGCCGAAATGCCCTGCGAGAATGCCTGCAAAGAAAACGAACGTGATGCCGAGTGAAACGCCCTTGAATTTTATTGTGCTGCACAGCAATCCCACTGCGCTTATCAGAGAAAGCACGAGAATCGCCTGGATGAATGTATGTTCACTGAACAGTTCTGCAAACCAACTCATAATGTTCCAAATATGATAGTATTTTGCCAAATACTCACAAAAAGTATCAGTAACCCGAAGGGAGGCCGAAGTTAGCCATTTATTTTGTAACTTTGAAAAACAAAACACAAAACTATCAGAAGAAGATGAGTATTAAAAATTTTTTGTCAGTTATGGCAATTACAAGTATTGCGCTCTCCTCGTGTGCACAGAACGGCGTGAAAGCGTCCATACCTTCCGACAAGGAGATTGAAAAGAAAGTGGACAAGCTCGTGCAGAAAATGACATTGGAAGAAAAAGTGGGACAGATGGTCCAGCTCACTGCAGAAACGTTCACTACCGACAATCTTGTGGATACGGCTAAAGTCCGCAATCTTGTGAAAACATATAAGATAGGCTCATTCCTGAATACGTTCGGCGCGACAAGCCGCGACAGGGCCATTACCGCAGAGCAGATAAAGCTGATTCAGGACATCACGATGGAAGAACTCGGGATTCCGATGGTTTACGGCCTGGATATGATACATGGCGCTACATATATTACTGGAGCGACATTCTATCCGCAGGAAGTGAACCTTGCCGCTACATTCGAGCGCTCATATGCCCGTAAAATGGGAGAAGTGATCGGCTATGAAACCAGAGCAGCCATGTGTCCGTGGGTATTCTCTCCGGTTATGGACTTGAGCCGGAATCCTTGCTGGCCACGTGTCTGGGAAAGCTGGGGCGAGGATCCGTTCGTCCAGGCAGAAATGTCAGTGGCTGAAACCGTAGGCGCTCAGGGCGAAGATCCTAATCACATTGACACTGAACATGTTGCCGTAAGCATCAAGCATTATCTCGGCTATGGCGCCACAGTTACAGGAAAAGACAGAACGCCTGCATATGTTGCACCTAATGATTTGAGGGACAAATATTTCCGCCCGTTCAAGGAATGCATGAGAGCAGGCGCATTGACAATAATGGTGAACTCCGCTTCCATCAACGGCGTGCCTGTCCACTCAAGCCACGAATATCTTACAGTATGGGCCAAGGAGCAGCAGAACTGGGACGGCCTCATCGTAACCGACTGGGCCGACATTGACAATCTCTATACCCGCGAACGCATCGCTGCTGACCGCAAGGAAGCTCTCGCGCTCGGAATCAATGCCGGTATCGATATGATTATGGACCCTTATCATCCGGACGTATGCACAGATATTATCGCTGCTGTCAATGAAAAGATGATTCCGATGTCCAGAATCGATGACGCAGTGCGCAGATGTCTCCGCCTCAAATACCGCCTGGGCCTCTTCGAGAACCCGGTATGGAATGTTGACGGTTATGAGAAATTCGCAGGCAAGGAGTTTTCTGACAATGCCCGTCAGGCAGCAGTAGAGTCCATGGTCCTGCTCAAGAATGACAATGACATCCTTCCTCTCAAGCAGGGGACCAAGATCCTTGTCGCAGGCCCTAACGCAAATTCGATGAGGACATTGAATGGCGGATGGTCATATACCTGGCAGGGTGATGCCGACAAGTTCGCAAGCCAGTACAACACTATTCTCGAGGCTCTCCAGTCAGTATATGGAAAGTCCAATGTGATTTATGAGCCTGGTGTGACTTATGATATGACAGGCGGTTACAACAACGGCAAATGGCAGAGAGAAAACGAGCCGGACATTCGTGCCGCAGTCAAAGCTGCACGCAAGGCTGATGTAATCGTAGCCTGCATTGGTGAGAACTCATATTGCGAGACTCCTGGCAATATCAATGACTTGAATCTCTCAGTAAACCAGAAGAATCTCGTGAAGGAACTTGCCTCCACCGGCAAGCCTGTGATACTGGTGCTCAATGAAGGCAGGCCTCGCATCATCAATGACATTGAACCGCTCGCTTCCGCTGTCGTGGACATTATGCTTCCGGGCAACTTCGGCGGTGATGCGCTTGCAGACCTCATTTCCGGCAAAGAGAACTTCAGCGGACGTCTTCCGTTCACTTACAGCCGTTATGTGAATTCGCTCCATATCTATGACTATAAGGTCAGCGAGAACGTGCAGACCATGTCCGGTATGTATAATTATGATGCCGTAATGGACGTGCAGTGGCCTTTCGGAGCGGGATTGAGCTATACGAAATTCGAATACAGCGACTTGAAGATAGTTTCGCCTTCTGCTGACGGCTTCACCGCTGACGACAATCTCGTGTTCGAGGTCAATGTGAAGAACATCGGTGACCGTGCAGGAAAAGAGGCCGTGATGCTGTTCGCAAGCGATGTCGTGGCAAGTGTGGTTCCTGATGTCAGAAGACTCCGTCAGTTCACCAAGATCAGTCTGGAACCTGGTGAGACCAAGACGGTCAGGCTCGAAGTTCCTGCCCATGACCTTGCATTCGTAGGCCAGGACTGCAGGTGGCGTCTGGAAAAAGGTCAGTTCCGTATCGGTTGCGGCGGACAGTCCATCATGATCGAGTGTAAAGAAACCAAAGTCTGGGAAACACCTGATGTTGACTGATAGATTATTTGATTGACATGAAGAAGTTAAGTTTTGTTGTTGCGGCAGCAGTGGCTGCGGTGTTGTCCTCTTGTGGAGGAAGCGCAGTGCAAAGTGCTGCTGGGGTGGATGTTCCGTCTGAGGTCAAGGTCGCGGACGCGATGATTCCGATGGTCACTGTAGAGGGCGGTACTTTTGCCATGGGCAAGACTCCGTCTGGCGTCAGGATTTCCGGAGCAACTGTCCACCAGGTTGTCCTGAAAGGATTCTCGATCTCAAGCCAGAGAATAAGCAAGGGCGTATGGAGGGCCGTGATGGGCTCAGATGCCGGAACCGCCACGTCAGAAACTGCACCTGTGGATATGGTCTCACAGGATGACTGCATCAAGTTCCTCGGCAAATTGTCCAAGATGACAGGTATTCCGTTCTCGCTTCCGACTGAAGCCCAGTGGGAATATGCATTGCTTACAGGCGCCATCGAGGCGGACGCTTCCTGCATGGAATGGTGCGCCGACGCATTTGTGGAGTCACTTGGAGATACACTTGTCATCGACCCGTTGTGTGCCGAAAAGACGGAGCAGAGGGTGACAAGATCCTATAAGTCCAGAGTCCCGGAAGGCGGATACGTAAAGAAGCCGGGCTTGAGCTTCAGAGTTGTAGTGAATACCGGAACTGCCATTCCTGAAGATATTCTTGCTGCTGTGGTTACAAGAGTGGTAGAGAGGGAGCACAGTTCTGCGTCAGAGGTTATCGAGGCAGCTGGAGTACAGTTCAGGATGATCGGCGTGAAAGGCGGAGCCTTCGATATGGGCGCTACTCAGGAGCAGGGCAAGATGGCAGGCAGCGATGAGTCTCCGGTGCACAAAGTGACCTTGTCTGGATTTGAAATCGGTCAGACTGAAGTGACTGCGGGCCAATGGCTTGCAGTTATGGGCAAACTCCCGTATATGAACAGCGCGGATGAGCCGGAGAAGCCTGTAATCAACGTGTCATGGTATGATTGCCAGGAATTTATCGTGAAACTCAACCGTATGACTGGCAGAAAGTTCAGACTGCCTACCGAGGCGGAATGGGAGTATGCGGCGAGAGGCGGAAACCTTTCCATGGGCAAGCAGTTTGCAGGTTCGAATTATGTGAGCCAGGTGGCTGCATATCTGTCATCCGCTTCATCTAAAGTGATGAAGGTTAAACAGTTCCAGCCAAACGAGCTCGGACTTTACGATATGTCTGGCAATGCCTGGGAATGGTGTCAGGACGGGCAGTATGATTACACATCAGCCGAGCAGAACGACCCTTGCTTCAATACCGCGGGCAAGTTCCGCATGTTGAGGGGCGGCAGTGCTGCATCCAAATGGGATGCCTGCAGGGTGGCCAACCGTTCGAGCATACCTGCATGCAACGTGAAATCAACATTCGGTTTCAGACTTGCCATCTGACCGTATTGATTACACCATATAGTTATGACATACATATCTGTACCTGATAAAGAGCGTCGTCTCGTATTCTATCTCGCAATGGAGGAATACGTGGCGGCGCATCTGCATACAATCCTCGCTGACAGGGCCGACAAGGAAGCATTCTTTATGTGGCAGGTGAGTCCTACCGTGATTTTCGGACGCAACCAGGTAATGGAGGCAGAGGTGAACATCCCTTATTGCAAGGAGCATGGCGTAAATCTTTTCAGAAGAAAAAGCGGCGGCGGATGCGTCTATTCTGACAAGGGCAACATTATGCTCTCCTATATCACGGACACGACTGATGTGGCTGCTGCCTTCGAAAAATATCTGGATGCGTTGTCAGGCTATCTTTCCGCTACTGGCGTAAATGCTTATAAGTCAGGAAGAAATGATGTGATGATAGACGGGAAGAAAGTTTCGGGCAATGCCTTTTTCCTGAAGCCCCAGTCCAGTATCGTGCACGGGACAATGCTGTTCGACACTGATTTCGATGCTCTTGAGCGGGCGATTACACCGTCAGGGGCCAAGATTCAGAGCAAAGGCGTCTCGTCAGTCCGCCAGCACGTGACGAATCTCAAGCCTTTATATGAAAAACTTGACAGTCCGTTGAGGAATATTGACCTTTTCAAACTATATTTGAAGAAATGTTTCTGTTCGGAGGGGGAAACGATAGACGAGATCGTCCTGTCTGATGCGCAGATTGCTGATATTGAGAAAATTGAGGCAGGATATCTGAATCCGGACTTCCTGATGGGCAGAAACCATAGGTATTCTGTCCGTCACAGCGGACGAATCAGCGGTGTCGGAGAAATCTGTCTGGAACTGGATGTGGAAGCGGAAACTGTGACCGGCTGCCACTTGTCAGGAGATTTCTTCCCGATAAAAGATGGATTGGAAGAATTGGTTTCAGAGAAACTGAATGGAAAGGAATACGATATCGCCAAGATCAGGGAGGCGCTCGGTGACATTGATCCGAGTCCATATGTCGCCGGTCTTGGAAAAGAAGCGTTCCTGTCCATTCTGAAACAACAGTAAGCTAACACATAAAAAATCAACACTTGATAATGGAAGAAAATCTTAAGAAAACCTGTCTGTATGACAGCCACGTGGCTCTCGGAGCCAAGATGAGCCCGTTTGCCGGATTTATGATGCCGATACAGTATTCCTCCATAACCGAGGAGCACAATGCTGTACGTCATGCGGTCGGAATGTTCGACGTGTCTCACATGGGAGAAATTTTTGTGAGCGGACCGGACGCTGAGAAATTCGTCAATCATATTTTTACCAATGAAATCCGCGGCTTCGAGCCGGGCAAAGTTCTCTACGGAATGATGCTCCATCCGGACGGAGGCGTGGTGGATGACCTGCTGGTTTACAGGGAGTTCGAGCCAGACCATTTCCTGCTTGTAGTCAATGCGGCCAACATTGACAAGGATTATGAGTGGATTCTCGCTCAGACCGCAGGCTATGATGTGAAGGTGGTCAATGATTCCGACAACTGGGGACAGATTGCTGTTCAGGGACCTGGCGCAGAGAAAGTCGTAACAGAAGTTCTCGGACTTGCAGAGGCAGCTGAATTGACATTCTACACTTATTATGAGGCACAGTGGAACGGCCACAGAATGGTAGTCAGCCGTACAGGTTACACAGGAGAGGACGGTTTCGAGCTTTATACCACCTGTGAGGACATCAAGGAAATCTGGAAGAAACTTCTCGACAATGGAGTGGTGCCTTGCGGACTCGGATGTCGTGACACTCTGCGTTTCGAGGCAGGTCTTCCTCTTTACGGAGATGAACTTTCTGATACCATCACACCTATAGAGGCCGGTCTCGGGATGTTCTGCAAACTTGACAAGGAAGAGTTCATCGGAAAGGATGTAGTCGCAAAGCAGAAAGCAGAGGGAACTGAGCGTAAACTCGTAGGTATCGAGTTGGAGGACAAGGCGATACCTCGTGCCACATATCCGGTTGAAACAGAAGACGGGACACAGGTCGGTGTAGTCACTACGGGCTACCACTCCATCTCATTGGAAAAGAGCATCTGCTTCGCAATGGTGCAGACTGCATACTCTAAACTGGACACTCCTCTCTGGATCCGTATCCGCAAGAAGGTATTCCCGGGCAAGGTAGTCAAGAAGAGATTCTATCAGACAAATTATAAAAAATAATACTAACAACTGAAACATTTTGATTATGAGCAAAGTATTGGAAAGTCTCCGTTACAGCGAGACACACGAATGGGTGAAAGTAGAAGGCGATATCGCAATTGTCGGCGTTACTGATTTCGCACAGAGCGAGATGGGCGACATTACTTATGTGGATATGCCTGACGTTGACGATGAGGTTGTAAAGGACGAGGAATTCGGCGCTCTCGAAAGCGTGAAGGCTTCAAGTGACCTTATCTGCCCTGTCAGCGGTGTCGTTGTAGAGAACAACGAGGCTCTCGAGGATGCTCCTGAGCTGGTGAACCAGGAACCTTATGAGAACTGGATCATCAAGGTGAAGATGAGCGACCCTGAGGAGTTGAACGACCTCATCAGCGCTGAGGAGTACACCAAGTTGACTGAAAAATAATCTACTATGTCAACATTCTCATATTTTCCTCATACTGAGGATGATATAAAGTCAATGCTGGAGCGTATCGGAGTCGGGTCGCTGGATGACCTGTACTCCGATGTTCCGGATAAATTCATTTATCGCGGAGAATATGACCTGCCTGACGCAATGTCAGAGCAGCAGGTACGCTCATTCTTTGAATCCTTGGACAAGAAGGATCTGCATCTGAAAGTGTTTGCCGGCGCCGGCGCTTATGACCACTATACGCCATCGGTGATACCTTATATCTGTTCCCGTTCTGAATTCCTTACTGCATATACTCCGTACCAGGCTGAAATCTCGCAGGGAACATTGCGCTATATCTTTGAGTATCAGAGCATGATATGCGCATTGACAGGAATGGACGTGTCCAACGCTTCCATGTATGACGGCCCTACGGCTGCAGCGGAGGCGATGATGATGGCAGTTGCCTGCACCAAGCGCAAGACCAGAGTGTTGCTTTCTGAGACCCTTCTGCCTCATGTCAGGAAAGTGGTGGAGACATATGCCAAGTTCCACAATGTCCAGCTCGGCTATATTCCGATGAAGGACGGCCAGACTGGACTTGAGTCGATGAAAGAGGAACTGGCAAAAGGCGATGTGGCCGGTGTGATCGTGCCGTCTCTGAACAGATTCGGCATTGTCGAGGACCTTACAGGCTTTGCTGAGGCGATTCACGAGGCGAAAGCCATAGCCGTAGAGTATTGCGACCCGTCTGCATTGGCAGTGGTCCGGACTCCGGGCGAATGGGACTTCGATATCGCTGTCGGCGACGGTCAGTCTCTCGGTATTCCGATGTGCTTCGGCGGTCCTTACGTCGGCTTTATGGCCTGCCGCAAAGATTATGTGCGCAAGATGCCGGGACGTATTGTCGGACAGACACAGGACGCTGACGGTAAGCGTTGTTTCGTGCTTACTCTGCAGGCCCGCGAACAGCATATCCGCAGGGAGAAGGCTACCAGCAACATCTGCTCCAACCAGAGCCTTATGGCCCTGTATGTGACTGTATATATGTCGCTTATGGGCAAGGAAGGTCTTGCCAAGGTGAACTCTCTTTCATCTGCAGGAGCGCATTATCTTTATGGAGAACTTCTTAAGACAGGCAAGTTCGAACCTGTGTTCGACAAGCCTTTCCTGAAAGAATTCGTGCTGAAACCGCTTGTTCCTGTAGAAAAACTTCAGCAGAAACTTCTTGACGAGGGCTTTTTCGGAGCATTGGCCACTGAAGAAGGCTATGTAAGTTTCTGTGTTACGGAGAAGAGAACAAAGGCAGAAGTGGATTCATTAGTTGAAGCAGTCAAGGAGGTATAGATATGAAATATTACGACAAACTTATTTTCGAATTGTCCAAACCGGGACGAAGCGGATATTCTCTGCCGGAATGTGAGTTCCCTGTCAGTGATGTGGCTGTACCTCAGGCTCTTGCGAGAGAATCAGAACTGCCTCTGCCTCAGGTGAGTGAGGTGGATGTCGTCAGACATTATACGAATCTGTCGCAGATGAATTTCGGTGTCGATACCGGATTCTATCCGCTCGGCAGCTGTACTATGAAGTACAATCCTAAGATCAATGAAGAGGTGGCGGCAATGCCTGGCTTCCTCGGTCTGCATCCTCTCCAGCCGTCTGCATCAGTGCAGGGCGCGTTGGAGGTGTATTACGATATGGAGAAATACCTGTCTGCGATTACCGGAATGTCTGCGTTCACGTTCAATCCTTGCGCAGGCGCGCACGGTGAACTTACGGGTCTGATGATCATGCGTCAGTACCATATCAGCAGGGGAGATCTGGGCAGGACCAAGATCATCGTTCCTGACAGTGCACACGGAACCAATCCTGCCAGTGCGGCAGTCTGCGGCCTGGAAGTGGTAGTCGTGAAGTCCAAGGAAAACGGCCTCGTGGACGTGGCTGACCTGGCTCCGCTTCTCGGTGACGATGTCGCCGGCATCATGATGACCAATCCTAATACGCTCGGTCTTTTCGAAAAGGAAATCGCTGAGATTGCGGAACTTGTTCACGGATGCGGAGGCCTTCTGTACTACGACGGAGCCAATATGAATCCTCTCCTGGGTGTTGTACGTCCGGGTGATATGGGATTCGACATCATGCACCTGAATCTCCACAAGACATTCTCCACTCCTCACGGAGGCGGCGGTCCGGGCTCTGGTCCGGTAGGCGTGGCTTCTCATCTGAGGGAGTATCTTCCAGTGCCTCACGTGGTCAAGAACGCTGAAGGCAAGTTCGAGATGGTGAATGCGGCGGATAATTCAGTAGGTCATGTTTCCGGATTTATGGGCAATTTCGGTGTGATTCTGAGGGCTTGCTGCTATATCCTGATGCTCGGCCGCCAGAACATACGTCTGGCCGGCAAGTTTGCGACAATGTCGGCGAACTATATCAAGGAGAGCCTCAAGGATTGCTACAAGCTTCCGATTCCTTCGATTTGCAAGCACGAGTTCGTCTTCGACGGCCTTGTCAATGACGGCGGACGTCCTGCTACTGATTCTTCAGAAGAGGTGCCTGGCGCAACTACATTGGACATAGCCAAGAGACTGCTCGATTTCGGCTTCCATGCTCCGACGATTTATTTCCCTCTCCTGTTCCATCAGGCCATCATGATAGAGCCTACCGAGACGGAGTCCAAGGAAACAATCGACGCGTTCATCGATGTAATGCGGAAAATCGCTGAGGAAGCCGCTGAGTCTCCTGCCATACTGAAGGGTGCACCTCATTGTACGCCAATCGGAAGGCCGGATGAAACAATGGCGGCAAGACAGCCGAAGTTGAAATTCTGGGACTGATATATCTCGACGGAAGACATGATATTGACTATTATAGGCGCGGGGCCCGGCGGATATGAAACCGCTGCGGCGGCCGCTGCAAATGGCATTGAAACATATTTGATTTCAGAAGGCCCTCTCGGTGGAACTTGTCTGAATGAGGGCTGCATCCCTACCAAGGCATTGTGCCGTAACGCTGAACTGATAGAAGATGTCCGCAAGGCGGAGAAATTCGGTGTCAGTTTTGCCGGTCAGCCTGATGGTGCTCCCGCTTTTGTTTTCGATATCCATAAGGCTATGGAGAGAAAGAACGAAGTGGTAGACCAGCTTCGCGGCGGTATCGGTATGATATTGAAAAACAAACTGATACATATCGTGCATGGCAAGGCTTCGTTCAAGGATGCCCATACGGTCGAGGTGAAATCAGCCGAAGGAGAGGTTACCGAAATCGTTTCGGATTACATCATGATCGCGACCGGTTCGGTATCTGCCTCACTTCCTATTCCCGGAGCGGACTTGGAAGGTGTCATCACGTCTAAGGAAATGCTTGAAATCGACCATGTTCCAAGCAGACTGTGCATTATCGGCGCAGGAGTCATCGGCCTGGAATTCGCATCCATTTTCAACAGCTTCGGCTCTCAGGTAACTGTGCTGGAATACTGCAAGGATGTGCTGCCGCATTTCGATACAGACCTTGCAAAGCGTCTGAAGCAGGCTCTCGGCAAACGTGGAATCGACATCGAGACGGCCGTTCAGGTGCTTTCTGTGGAGAAATGTCCGGATGAAGGCCTGAAGGTGTCCTACAAGAAGAAGGACGCTGTGGAAGAGGTGGTTGCCGACACCGTGCTGATGGCAGTCGGCAGACGTCCTAATCTAGCGTCGCTGAATCTTGCCGACGTCGGCATTGACTTTACCCCTAAGGGCATTGTCACGGGTGCTGATATGCGGACCAATGTTCCTCATATTTTTGCTGTGGGCGATATCAGCGGCGGTCTGATGCTTGCGCACGTGGCAACATTCGAGGGCAGAGTGGCATTGAATGCGATTCTGGCAGAGAACAACTTGCTGCAGGAGCCGGAGAAGATCGATTTCGGAATCGTGCCGGCGGCGGTGTTTACGGTGCCGGAGGTCGCGACTGTCGGTCTCACTGAAGAGCAGTGCAAGGAAAAAGGCTACGCCATAAAGTGCTATAAGTCAATGTTCAGGGCCAACGGCAAGGCTATGGCTATGGACGAGACGGATGGATATTGTAAAATCATTGCCTATACTGGCGAAGACGGTACATATCCTAAGGGTACGATTTTAGGTGCCCATATACTTGGCGCGCATGCTTCCGACCTGGTTCAGGAAGTGGCCGCAATGATGGCTCTCCATGGCACTGTCAATGACTTGAAATGCACGGTGCATTCGCATCCGTCACTCTCTGAAGTGGTACTGAGTGCAGTGAGATAACGTTTTAGATGACTGATTTGCAAAATTAGTATCGTTTAAATATTGGAATGAGGGCGACAAATGAATACCTTTGCCGCCCTTATTCGTATTATGATATGACTGGTAAACTTGACTTTCATCCGAAATTTCTGACCTGTGTCCGCTCCTACAGCAAATCGGCGTTCCTTTCAGACCTGATGGCCGGCGTGATTGTGGGCATTGTAGCCTTGCCTCTCGCCATTGCATTTGCCATTGCATCCGGAGTGTCTCCTGAGAAAGGAATCATTACCGCTGTAATCGCAGGCTTTATCGTTTCCTTCCTCGGCGGCAGCAAAGTCCAGATCGGAGGACCTACAGGAGCGTTCATCGTCATCGTTTACGGAGTCGTTCAGCAATATGGCCTTTCCGGACTTGCTGCGGCTACTGTAATGGCCGGCGTGCTGCTGATCCTGTTGGGAGTGTTCAAATTAGGAACAGTCATCAAGTTTATTCCGTATCCGGTAGTGATAGGTTTCACCAGCGGTATCGCAGTCACGATTTTCACTACCCAGATGGCCGATGTGTTCGGTCTCACGTTCGGCGGAGAAACCGTTCCGGGAGACTTTATCGGCAAATGGATGCTGTATTTCAGACATTTCGACACCGTGAACTGGTGGGATGCTGCGGTGAGCCTTGTAAGCGTGGCGATTATCGTCATTGTCCCGAGAATAGCCAAGAGAGTGCCGGGCTCATTGGTCGCAATCGTGCTTGTGACTGTGGCTGTCTATATTATGAAAAACAGCTTCGGAATCACCGGCATTGACACTATCGGCGACAGGTTCTCGATAGATTCCCATCTGCCGAAGGCTGAAGTGCCGTCGCTCGACTGGGAGGCTGTCAAGAGCCTTTTCCCGATAGCAGTGACCATCGCCGCACTTGGAGCCATCGAATCCCTGCTTTCTGCTACTGTGGCGGACGGTATGATCAGTGACCACCACAACTCCAATACGGAACTCATTGCCCTGGGAATCGCGAATATGGTGACTCCGGTTTTCGGCGGAATTCCGGCTACCGGTGCCATTGCCAGGACAATGACCAATATCAACAATGGCGGACGTACTCCTGTTGCGGGCATGATCCACGCGGTGGTCCTGCTGCTTATCATGCTGTTCCTTATGCCGTTGGCCAAATATATCCCGATGGCGTGTCTTGCAGGCGTACTCGTGGTGGTTTCCTACAATATGAGCGGTTGGAGGACATTCAGGGCATTGCTAAAGAACCCGAAGTCGGATGTTACCGTATTGCTCATAACATTTTTCCTGACTGTGATTTTCGACTTGACCGTGGCTATAGCCGTGGGTCTTATGCTTGCTTGTGTCCTGTTCATGAGGCGAGTAATGGAGACTACCGAGATTACCGCGGTGAAGAATGAAATCAAGGTGCAGGACGAATCCGGTATCCATACCTACGACGAAGGCTTGTCCATTCCGAAGGGCGTGGAGGTCTATGAAATCAATGGCCCTTACTTCTTCGGAGTAGCCACTCAGTTTGAGGAACTTATGACCGAATTCAGGGACCGTTCCAAGGTGCGGATCATACGCATGAGGAAGGTGCCTTTCATCGATTCGACCGGTATCCACAACCTTTCCAACCTCTGCGAGATGAGCCGCAAGAACAAGATTACGGTCGTGCTTTCAGGTGTCAATCCCAAGGTGCACAATACTCTCCAGAAGGCCGGGTTCTACCATCTGTTGGGTGAAAAGAATATCTGTCCGGACATCAATGTCGCTCTATCCCGCGCCCGCCAGATTCTCGAACAAAACGGTCAATGATGCTCTCAAGTAGAGGCTGTCAATGCCGTTTTCTGTGTCCGGAGAACATCCGCTGAGGCAGTTCCATGGCGAATACGATGCCAAGCGCGATGGCGAGTGCTGCCTTCATGGCAGTGAAACCGGTCATTGCCGACAGGTGGAACTGGCTGGAAATCAGATAATAAGTAAACCAGAACACGCCGGCTCCCGGCACAAGCGGGAAGATTCCGCAAAGCACGAACACTGTGCTCGGACATTTGTGTGATACCGCGGCAAATCTGGAAAGGATGCAGACCAATGCTGTGGCAATCAGTATCGCCACGAATGCAGAACTGCCCAATGCTCTGACCATCAGCAGGTAAGCCGCCCATCCGAGTGCTCCGATAAGGCCAGCTGCGAAATATTGTTTCCTCGGCGAGCCGAAGAGAATGGCAAATGCGAAAGTGCCTATGAATGCGGCCAGAAACTGCCATCCCAATCCTGATGTGCTCGGATGAATGCTCATCTGATGCAGTTCGATGATACCTCCGGCAGCCCATCCGTCGAGCATGAACGCGATACTCACACCGATTGCGATACAGAAAAATCCCAACATCGCGTCTGTAAGTCTGGTCAGTCCGGCAATATAGTCCGAATTCACGAGATCCCTCACGCCATTGACATAAGGAACTCCAGGAATCAGCGGCATCACTGCTCCGATGATGATGTTGCTCAGGCTCTCGCCGGCTCCAAGCCTGAATGCGACAATGCTCAGGAGCGTGGCTATCAGCGCGTTGCAGATACCTCCGACGATTTTGGACATATATCTCTCGCTGAAATACAGACAGAAAATGTACAGCAGGGCTCCGATTACGAAGTCGGCCGCGCAGTCGATGAAACTGCCACCGAACACCGCGCAGAATCCTGCCGCTCCGAAGGCGGAACCGGCAATCTGCTCCCAAGCAGGCTTGGGGCTGCCTGCTTTTATCCGTTCAAGTTCTTCCCGAGCCTGCTCCAAAGTATATTTGCCCGCGGCAATGTCGAAGCTCAACTTGTTTACAGCCACCACTTTGGACAGCTGTATAGCCCTGATGGGAATGAATTCAACCTTGGCATATCTGCCCGGAGAACTTGTCGTGAAGATACCATTGCTCAGTACGAAAAAGTTGCCTGTCTCCACACCGTAATGCGCAGCGATTCTCGCCATAGTGTCTTCCACTCTGGAAATCTCCGCTCCGTTCTGAAGAAGAATATGCCCCGCTTCAGATGCAAGCTCAAGCACATTGTCAGTGTTGTCGGTCTGATTCATGGAATTCGGTCATTCAGGACTGTTTCTTGGCTGCGGCCTTGAAATACAGGATGTAGAATATGATGATTGAGAGCGCGAATACTGACGCTCCGATGGCGTAGTTCCATGATGTCGGCATGTTGAAACCGATTTTGGCTACACACAGGTATGTGGTGCATACGGATGTCATGAATGCGGCAGGCAGCATGGTAATCATATAGGCAAGGCCTTTCTTGTTCTTCACCAGATAAGCGGTTGCAGTCCAGAGCATAAATACTGCCAATGTCTGGTTCGCCCATCCGAAATATCTCCATATTACATTGAAACCGTCCTCGTCAGCGATATTGTACCAGAGAAGGAAGCCGGCGATGATGAAAAGCGGAATGCTGATCATCAGCCTGTTGCGTATAGGCTTCTGTGTCAGGTGCAGGAAGTCGGCCACGATGAGTCGCGCGCTTCTGAACGCAGTGTCTCCACTTGTTATAGGCGCTGCCACTACACCGAGAATGGCAAGAATCCCTCCAAGAACGCCTAACCAGCTCTCTGACACCTTTACCACTACATCCGGTGCAGATGCAGTAAGTGCGGCTCCTGTCGCTGCGGCTCCGCCATCGAAGAAAAACCAGGATGATACTGTGGCCCAGATCAATGCAACAATACCTTCAGTTATCATTGCTCCATAAAATACAGGTCTGCCAAGCTTCTCATCGGAAACGCATCTTGCCATCAGCGGGCTTTGTGTCGCATGGAATCCGCTCACTGCACCGCAGGCGATGGTGATGAACAGACAAGGGAAAATCGGCTGCCCCTTGAGCAGTCCCTCAGATTCTCCGAGGTTGCCGAGTCCGTCCCAGATTTCCGGAAGCGCAGGCCATTTGACGAAAAGGCACACCATCAGCGCCGCTGCCATAAAGATCAATGCAAATGCGAACAGAGGGTAGATTCTTCCGATTATCTTGTCGATAGGCATAAGCGTGGCCAGGAGATAATACAGGAAAATAATACCAACCCAGAGCATTATTGCCATCTTGCTGCCGTCACCTGCGATGTCACCTAAAATCAGAGCAGGGCTGAATACGAACACGGTTCCTACCAGCATAAGCACGATGATGGAGAATGCCAGAATGAAGGTTCTTGTACCCTTGCCGAGGTATTTTCCGACAAGGTCCGGAAGTCCTGCTCCATTGTTCCTGATGGACAGCATTCCGGTCATATAATCGTGCACTGCTCCTGCGAAAATACAGCCGAGCACTATCCACAGATAGGATGAAGGGCCGAATTTTGCTCCCATGATGGCGCCGAATATCGGACCGGTTCCGGCAATGTTCAGAAACTGGATCATATAGACTTTCCAGGCCGGCATGGGAATGAAGTCCACTCCGTCAGCGTGAGTGATCGCCGGGGTCTTTCTGGAAGAATCGATGCCGAACACTTTTTCGATTACTTTACCATAGATGAAGTAACCGGCCACGAGTGCCAAAAGGCTGATAAGAAAAGAGTACATTGGCTTTCAGTTTATGGTGTGCAAACTTACATAAAATCTTGTGAATTTGTGTCGGTCTCGCTAAAGATATGCTATATTTGTCGTCGAAAAAAATGTAGGACAGTGGAGAAATTTGACAAGAACGCGATAGAATCAGCCTATTGTATTTTTCATCAGAAGCTAAGGGTTTACATCTATTCAGGAAGCCCTGTGCAGAAAGATGAAATCGAGACTGCCGTAGCTTCTTATGCGATGGATATGAACAGAGCCTTGTATGAATACCTGGCGGCCGGGAAAACGGACTATCTGATGGATCATCTGAGTTTTCGCGCTGACTTGGAGGATGCAGTGAACAAATTGGAAAAGATACTATAATATTATGGAGCATTTGCCTGAAAACGATATGCCGATGTTGGCTTCGGCTATCAATTTTTTGTTGCGTGATGAAGAATTCGACAATCTGGACCAGATTTGCGACTATTTCCACAAGGACCGCAAGACATTGGAAGAGAAACTCTCCGCAGCCGGATTTGAATACAACGAACAGCAGAAAAGATTCATTTAGTAAGTAAAGGATTACTTAGTCATGAGAGCAGCGATTTACGGCGCAGGTTCATTGGGAACGATACTTGGCGCATATATTACCTCTAAGGGAGGGGATATTGACCTTATAAATCACAATGTCAAGCATGTCCAGGCTCTGAACGAAAAGGGAGCGAAGATTGTTGGGACTGTGGATTTCGTCCAGAAGGTCAATGCCATTACTGACAAACAGATGACCGGAAAGTACGACATCATTTTCCTTATGACCAAGCAGCAGGGAAACAGTGAGACTGTCCCGTTTCTCAAGGACTATCTTGAAGATGATGGTGTGATTGTCACGTTGCAGAACGGCCTTCCGGAGCACCAGATAGCAGATGTTGTCGGAGAAAAACGGGTTATCGGATGTACGGTGGCCTGGGGCGCGACAATGTTGGGCCCGGGGGTGTGTGAGCTGACCAGTTCACCTGACAGCCTGACTTTTTCATTGGGAACAATCTTTTCCGAGACTCCAAACCATATGGAAGAGGTGGTTTCTCTCTTGAAAATGATGGGACCAGTGGAGATCGATGCGAACTTCATCGGAACAAGATGGAGCAAACTGCTGATCAATTCTGCTTTCTCCGGAATGAGTGCGGTGCTCGGATGCACTTTCGGTGAGGCTGCGGCAAAGAAAGACTCAAGAAGTGTGGTGCAATCTCTTATGAAGGAGTGTATAGATGTATGTTATGCCTCAGGAATCAAGATCGAACCGGTGCAGGGGAAGGATATTGTGAGTCTCTTCGATTATCACAATCCTGTTAAGAAGGCATTGGCCTTTATGCTGATTCCGCTTGCTATCCGCAAACACGCGAAACTCAAGGCCAGTATGCTTCAGGACCTGGAGAAAGGGAAGAAGACGGAAGTGGATTCCATCAACGGCTCCGTTTCGCAGCAGGGCCGCAGGGTAGGGGTGCCTACTCCGTGCAATGACAAGGTTGTGGAGATTGTTCACCGTATAGAGGCCGGTGAACTCCTTCCTGGAAGGGAAAATCTCAGTCTTTTTAAGGCATAATCTCGGTTTAAAACCATTTAGGTAAAGTTTTTTGAAAATTTTTCGCCCAAATGTTTGCAAGTTCAGATTTTGTGCCTATCTTTGCAATCCCGTTTGGAAAACAAGACAACACTTGAGAGTCCAGCGATATTAAAAGTATTGAAAAACGCGGGGAATGGAGAGATTCGTTAGCTCAGTTGGTAGAGCACAACACTTTTAATGTTGGGGTCTCGGGTTCGAGCCCCGAACGGATCACAAGAAGTTTTGCTTCCTTAGCTCAGTTGGTAGAGCACGACACTCTTAATGTTGGGGTCTAGGGTTCGAGCCCCTAAGGGAGCACAGAGAACGGAGATCAGAAATGGTCTCCGTTTTTCGTATATAGTATTCCGTAGAACAGGCTGTTTATGGAAATGGTGGCTCAACGTAAAATCCCGGTTGATTTGCATTTCATAGTGCGTTTGAGGCACAAAGCAAGCGGAGCAGCCCTTGGGCTGAGCTGCGCAGTTTGCTTTGAGCAGCCGGCCGGCGTATTTGCCGGCTGCGGTGCCGTATGTTAGGCAAAGATCTTGGCAAGCCTGAAGATAAAGAATGGAATATCCCTTACGCCTCTGAACTGAGCCCTGAAAGCTTTTACTTTGGCATTAAAGGACTCTGCAGATGCATTAGTGGAACGGTTGTCGAAGTAGTTCAGGATAGTCTGGTAGTTATTCATAAACGTCTGTAATACCGTGTTGAAGCACTTCAGTTTCATCTTGTAGACCCTGTCATACCACTTGGCCAACTTGGTCATAAGGGTTGGCCTATGGTCTATCTTAAGGTTGTATATCTGAACAAGTTCAAGATATCTGTCATAGCACTCCTTGATGTCCGGATATAGTCTGAAAAGCACATCCGCACGCTTCCGCTGCACTTCAGTCCATTTGCTGTTATGCAGCAGCAGCAAGTGCTTGGACCTGGCAAGCAGCTGGCGCCTTGTCTCCCCGTTCTCGTATGTCTTGGGGACATACTGTCTCTTCTGGCTTTTCTCTAATTTTATCCTTTCGTTCTCCGCATCAATTGCTTCCCAGCGATGCTTGATGCGTATCTCCTCCAATGCTTCGCCAAGCAACTTCTGAACATGGAAACGGTCGCTGACCTGTATGGAACACGGAAACACACGCTTTACTATCAGTTGCATCGACGGCGACAAGTCAAGTGTAACCTCCTTGACAAGAGAGCGTTTGCCTGCCGATATCTTTCTCAGGACATCTATCACAACCTCAGCTTTGGTACCCTTGATCATAGCCACCAGAGAGCCTTTCCTGCCCTTGAACGCCTTGTTCGTCACAATCGTATAGAGTTCATCATGGGACAGGCAGGTCTCGTCAATGCTTAGATGAGTACCAATGTTCTCCGGGAAAAGCACATACTCCTCCGCGGTGTCACGCATCTCCCATTCCTCGAAACCGCTGATGTATTGCTTGTATTGACGTGCAAGAAGATCTCCATCAACACAATACATCTCTCCGATTGTCTTAATGCTCAAGACTGTGGACTCGATGCGCTTCTTTTAAAAAAGACACAAACTCCTTCGTGAGCTGTGTTCCCTCAAATGCTATTGAATAGGTCTTTGTCAAGATCTCATTGGTCTCAGTATCAAGCCACTTGCGCCTGCGGACATGGAGATATACAGCATTGCCTCTGATTGGGTAATCCTGTATCTTCTTAGCTGATGTGAATCCATTGAATACAACACGACGGGAAGAAAATTCTACAGGGATACTCTTCTTTTCGTCCAAATGTATATGTATCTCCTCTTCCTTTGGATAATGCTGTATCGATACGATGTCAAAGTTCTCAACGATGACGCTAGGAAAGAGTGTCTCTAATAATGTCTTTGTTACCATACCACAAAGGTAACAAGACTAATTTTATCAACCTACTTTTTACGTTGACCCGAAATGGTACCTGATACTGTGTGTGGATTGAAAAAAATATACTGTTAAGTTTAACTGTATCAGCGTGTTGCAATAATCGTTTCTAAATTTGTCACAGATTTTCTGCACTCGTTTATGTGAATTTTCGCATTGATTTTACCACCGTATGTAGATTTTTACCGACTATCTTACACGTCATTCTAAATTTTTAGTCTTTACTTTGCACCCAGAGTCCTGGACGAACGTTTTAACTGGTAACCGGACGTCTTCTAATAAAAACTGAGAATTTAGAAGCTGATATAGATAGATTGGATCTATTGCTTCTGACCACCAAGAGATACGGATGTGAAAGTTCGTATCTCTTTGCCTTTTTAGGGGCTATGTTTTTGGATGCCGCTGTTTATTTCTTTATGAACAGAGTTTCAGGACAAAGTCCTGAAATCGATTCCCTGTGCGTGATTATGATAAGAGTCTTGTTCTGTGAACACTCACGCAGATTTGCAATCAGCGCTTTTTCGGTTTCCGCGTCCAGAGCTGAAGTCGGCTCGTCCAGAAGCAGAATGCCGCCCTGTCTGAGCAGGGCTCTCGCTATGGCGATTCTCTGGGCCTGTCCCTCGCTGAGGCCTGCTCCGGATTCCCCGCATACCGTATTCAGACCGTCAGGCAGAGACCAAACGAAGTCTGCCATAGCGTAGTGAAGAGCCTCTCTGATTTCATCCTGTGTGGCATCGGGGCGTCCGAGCAGGAGATTGTCCAGGATAGTGCCGCTTATAAGTGTGTTGCCCTGGGGAACATAGATGAAGTTGCCCCTTGTGGATGGTGAGGCTTTAAGGACATTGTCCTTGTTGTATATATAGATGTTGCCCTTGTCAGGCTCCAGCAGAGCCAGCATCAGGCGGATTAGCGTGCTCTTGCCGATACCTGTCTCGCCGAATATGGCCGTGAGGCTGCCCGGCTTGAAATCGTATGAGAAATTGTCGAAAATCAGCTTCTCTCCATCAGGATATGAAAACGTCAGGTTCTCTATCCTTATTCCGGATGTCCCGTCCAGTACGATGTGCTGGTCAGTGTCTTCCGTCTCGATGTCGTCGATTTCCCTGAGCCTTTCAGCTGATGCTGCCGTGCGGATAAAACCGGGTACCTGACGGCTGAGGTCAAGTATAGGCCTCTGAATCTGGGAAATAAGCTGGAGGAACGCCGCCATCATACCGAAGGTCATTGTCCCGTTTTGCAGACCGAATACTCCCCACAGCAGTACGGTAGCATATCCTGCACCGGCTCCGAGTCTTATCATTGTCCTGGAAAACAGGGCGAAATCCGTCTTGGTTATGACCTTTTCCTCCAGTTCGTCCTGCAGCGAGTTGAGCCTTTCCCTCGAGTAGTCAGTATGTTCCATCGCGGAAATGAGTGTCCTGTGCTGGATGTTCTCCTGAATGTGGCTCTGCACACTGCTGTCCGAGTCCTTGATGTCCCTGGTCAGCCTGCGGAGTTTCCGGAAACAGCTTTTGCTCAGTATCAGTGCGACAGGCATGATGAAAAATACTGCCAATGCAAGTCTGTAGTCGATTTTCGCGATGAAATAAGTGGCGAGAACCAGCTGGACAAGAGTACCGGTGAGTTTGGGAATCGTATAGCAGACTGTTTCCGTGATTTCAGTAACGTCATCCATCAGTCTGTTCAGCAGGTCGCCCGAGTGCATTTTTTCCTTGCCGGCCCATTTCCCGGTCATGATCCTTCCGAAAAGCCTGCTTCTGACATCGCCACGGAGTGTTATCTCGCTCTTGGCTTCGATTCTCGCGCTTGCTATGGACAATGCCTGCTGCAGCAATATGCACCCTCCGAGTACAAATGCGAAAGTCAGAATCCTTCCTTCCGCGTCACCGGTCGCAATGTCGATCAGATGCTTGCTTACCCAGATAAAGAACATTGACACGGAAAAATATGCCGCTTCAATGATGCAGCACAGTATTACCTGCCATCTTGTTTTGCGGGAAATCTTCCAAATCCACTTCAGGTCGTTCCCGGAGCCCGATACCAATGCCATATTCTGCTGATTATGAGGATACTTCCGAAAGTTACGAAAAAAGGCTGAACAAATTTCTTTGTCAGCCCTTTAACTTGTGGAGATAGACGGAGTCGAACCGACGACCCTCTGCTTGCAAAGCAGATGCTCTAGCCAACTGAGCTATATCCCCGTTTTGCGTTTGCAAATGTAGGAACAATTTTTTATATTTACAAAATATGAATGAATTTTTTTAGAATATGGATGCGATTTTTGTGAAACCGCGCGTGGAACTGCGCAGAGCAACTCCTGCAGATGCTCGATTTATTTCGTGGGTAGTGCTTGAGGCAATGGACAGGGAGCATACTGAATTTGCTTCCAAGCCGGGCTTGGAGGCCGTGTTGGAAAAGATATGCAAGCGGGACGATACACTGTACAGCTGGAAGAATACATGTATCGCAACCTTCGGCGGAAAAGTCGCCGGAGCATTGATTGCATATGACGGGGCCTCCTATAAAGAAACGGCTGATCTTACTTTCTCATTGATTTCCAAAGCATTGGATATGGACAAGCCGAATCCCGGCACGGAGACTGAGGCAGGGGAGTACTATTTCGATTCTTTGGCCGTGGCACCGGAATTCCGTGGCCACAGCATAGGCAGCATATTGATACAGAATGCATTGGAAGAAGCGCAGGCTCTTGGATTTACGAAGGCGACTCTTCTTGTGGACAGCAGGAAGGACTATCTTCAGCGCCTCTATGGCCGTCTCGGCTTCGAGAACGGAGAGACGGTGACATTCTTTGGGGATGAATATATAAAAATGTATCAGGAGATATAAGAATGAAGAGATTTTTCGTGTCAATGCTGATGGCCCTCGTGCTGTCGGCATTGTCTTTCGCGCAGAACGGAAGGATAGTCACCGACGAGTGGCTGAGTCAGAACTACACCAAACGTGAGGTCATGGTCAAGGTCCGTGACGGCATACATATATATACTGTACTATATGAGCCGAATCAGGAATATCTTGCAAAACTCGGCAGAAAAACATCTCCGGTTATGCTTCAGCGCACTCCTTATTCACTGAAGCCTTATGGGCTCGCTCCCGGAGAACTTGGCGTGAAGAAGGCCGGTTCGGGGTTCGGCGGCTCTCTCAAGGGAGATATGGCCAATTATGTGGCTGATGGCTATATTATTGTGTATCAGAATGTAAGGGGCAGGATGCTGAGCGAAGGAAAATACGAGCAGATGCGCCCTTATGTGTCCGGCATTGACGGCGCTGCCGATACTGTCTATGTGAAAGGAGTCGTGCAGACCGATGATGCCACGGACGTCTATGATTCGATAGAGTGGATATTGGCCAATACCGCGAACAACGGCAAGGTCGGAGTAAAAGGAGTTTCGTATCCGGGATTCTATGCTACGCTGGCCATATTGTCCCGTCATCCTGCCATCAAGGCGGTTTCGCCGCAGGCGCCTGCTACTGACTGGTATATGGGTGACGATGCGCATCACAACGGGGCATTGTGCCTGACAGATTCATACAGATTCGGTTCCGGCTTCTATCGTGAAATGAAGAAGCCTGCTACAGTCGCTCCTTCAAGCCTTGTCCGCATTGACGGGAATATCTATGACTATTTCAAGGGCAAGTCCATTTCCGAATTGTCAGCCTTTTTCGGTGATTCACTCCGTTTCTGGAGCCAGATGATGGTTCATCCGAATTACGACACCTTCTGGAAAGACAGGGACCCGAGCCGCCATCTTAAGAATATCACTGTCCCTGTGATGGTTACGGGCGGATTCTATGATGCTGAGGACTGCTATGGCGCATTCCGCACCTATGACATGCTGAAGAAAATGTCGCCTGACTGTCCGCTCTACCTTACCGCAGGTCCATGGTATCACGGCGGCTGGAACAACCGCTCTGTAAGACATCTTTCCGACGCGTGGTTCGGCGAGGCTATCGGCGCTTATTATCAGGACAATGTGGAATATCCGTTCTTTGCATATTATCTGGACGGCAAGGACTGCGGCGAAAGACTTCCTCGCGTAAATGTCTGTCCTTCAGGCGAGACCATGCGCAGCGTAATGGAAAACCGGAACGTGACAGATTTGTGGGAAAGTTACGATGTATGGCCGCCTGTAGAGATGAATTTCAGGAAACTCTACCTTTCCGGAGAAAATTCATTGACCTTCGGACAAGGCGGAGAGTCTTATTCAATGTCTTCCGAGCCAATGTCTTATAACCGTTCCATCACATCTGATCCCGCTTCTCCTGTTCCTTACATGGACAGTGACGCGAACAGCCGCGACAGGGCCTATATGGTTGCAGACCAGAGATTCAGTTCTGCACGCAATGACGTCGCCACCTACACGTCACCTGTTCTGGAAAAGGAGCTTCATCTCGCGGGACCGGTCAATGTTCATGTAAGCGTCTCCGTCACGCCTGAGGACAATGCCCGCCTGACAGACGCGGATGTAATTGTGAAACTGATAGATGTCAGACCTGACGGCTACCAGATGCTGGTGAGAGCTGATGTCATGCCGCTCAGATTCAGAAAAAGCTTCGAGAAGCCGCTGCCGCTCAAGTCCGGCAAGAAGGTCAATGCGGATTTTAAGATGTGTGACATTGACCATCATTTCCTCCCGGGGCATACGCTTATGGTTCAAGTGCAGGCTTCCTGGTTCCCGCTCATTGCCATGAACCCTCACACTTATCTGAAGAATCAGTACGAAGCAGAGGCCACCGAATACAAGAAAGCGGTCATGACCATCTGGTCAGCAGAAAGTTATCTGGAACTGCCGGTCATTTCATTCTGATTCTGTGAAAACTCCATCCGAGGCCGATCATCAAGTTGTTCGGCCTCTTCAAGTCTGTAAGCTTGTAGCCGATATTCAGGAAAAGACGCTTGGTGAGACTGGCCTTGAGATTGAACACCTGGTAGAATCCGTCGAAATCGCTTCCGTTATAGATGATGTTGTGGCCGACGCCGACTCCTACCGTGAAAATCGGCATTATCAGCTCTGCCCTGAGTGAGAGGCCTGCTGCCAATGATTCTTTCAGCGGAGGTCTTCTGACGAGCAGCTTTATGCCGTCTTCAGTATGGTCGGTGCCTGCTATGTGGCTTCTGAGGTTGGCGCTCTCATCATATTGCAGATCCACGGAAAGACCTGCTGCAAAGCACTTTCCGACGCGGTACATAGGGTTCAGGTCAATCCCGGCCACTGCGAACTTGTTTCCGAGTATATAGGCATTGTCCTCATACATGAGACCTTTAGAGCGCAGAGCGCCGTAAAGTGTCACGTTCAGCGACATCCTGTTTATGAATCTGCTTTCATCTCTCTCATCCGGAATGCTGCAATAAGGCCTGGTGCCTGACCAGATGTCATTGAATCCGTAATCTGCTTTGCGGCTCAGTTTGGCGCCAGGTTTTCTCATGCTGCATTCTCCGAAACCGTAGGTGCCGCCAACCTTGATGCCCAATGTGTTTACTCCGGCGTTGGGATATCTCGTGTTGCCGTTAGAAAAATGCGAAATATCGACTCCGAAGAACAGAGTAGCCTGATTTACAGGGCGGTAGGTGAGGATGAGACTGGCATTGATATAGGCATTGACCTTGCTGCCTACCACGGTGTTGTAGATGTTGGATCTGCCGTCAAGTTCCTCGTCGTCGTGAAATGGCTTCCAGCCGAATGATGCGCCGAAATTCCATTCATAATCAAGTGAGAGGCGGCTGGCAAGTCTGCATATCTGCGCTCCCTGGAATATATAGACCGCAGTCGGCATGCCGATTTCCTTCTTGTCGAAAAAGGTGTTCCAGCCTACTCCGATTCCCTGGTATGCGGTAGGGAACAATGTTCCGAATGTGCTGGACGCGGGGAACTGGTAGGAGTATTGAAGATGTGCTGATGCGCTGTAGTTCAGGGGCTTGCCTGTTCCGTTCTCTCCTCTGAAGAACTTATGTGTCGGCATCAGCCATGCTCCTCTGGAATTGATTCCTATTCTGTGTGTGGACGGAGTGTTGCGTGTGGAATTGCGCGGAACCGAGCATGACGCGGACGTGTGGGCCGAACCGGTCCAAACATTCAGTGTCATCAGCAATAAGGTCAGAAGGGTAGCCCGCAGAATCTTTTTCACAACTTTCCGTCTTGGTTTTTTCAGAGACCGAAGTTAATCCCTTTTTCCAATGTTTCCAAAAATTTTTGCTTGAGGAGCAGCCGGTAAAGTCATTTTGCATATTTTGCGCAAATGTTATAAATTAGCACTTTTGAAGAAAAAATCGGAAAGATGACCAGAGAGGAACTAATAGAAAAAGTTAACGGAATTCTGTCAGAAGAGTTTGAAACAGATGTGACCGAAATGAGACCTGACGCACCTATGCTTGAGGTTCTGGATTTGGACAGTCTCGATATGGTGGATGTTGTCGTGCTCGTGGAGAAGAATTTCGGATATGTTATGAAGAAAGAGGATTTTGCCAAGATCAAGACTTTTTCTGACTTCTACGATTTCCTGCAGGGGAAAATCTGATTCGTTGCAATATTTTCGCGCAATGGCAAAGAACTGGCAGGGAAAGTCCCGCGGGGGACGTACTGGATATGAGATTTTCGTCTTTCTGATCAGACATTCGGGAGTCAGGACTGCCTATAGCCTGTTGGCCTTCGTGGCATTGTACTTCATTCCAGCGGCACCGCGTTCCACAGCCGACATCTGGCGTTATGCAAGAAAGATCTTAGGTTACGGACCGCTGAAATCTGCATTGTTCATCTACAGGAATTATTTTTCTTTCGGAAAATCCATCATTGACAGGGTCGCAATATCTTCCGGCTTGTCGGACCGGTTCCATTATAAGTTCGAAGGCTACGAGGCGCTGCTCGAGGCATTGGATGGGAATAGGGGAGCGATAGTCATAAGCGCGCATTTCGGCAACTGGGCTGCAGGAGAGCCGTTTTTCAGGCAGGGCAAAACCAAGATGTCGCTGGTGATGTATGACAATGAACATGCAGATATCAAAGAAGTCCTCGAGGAAAACCGTTCTGCTGACGCGTCTTTTAGAATCATTCCGGTAAACAAGGACCCGCTCGCGCACGTATTCATGATATCGGAAGCTCTGGATGAAGGCGAACTTGTCTGCTTTCTCGGCGACAGGTATGTGAACGAAGACAAACTCCTGACCTCTGAATTGATGGGGCACAAGGCTGATTTCCCGTTCGGCCCATTCCATCTGGCGGCAAGACTGAAAGTTCCCGTGTTCTTCTATTTCGCTGTGCGTGAGAAAGATATGACATACAGGTTCAGTTTTGTCAATGCCGAAAAACCCGTCTCGCGTAAAGGTGGGGAAGACATGATATTGGGCCAATTCATCAGGTCATTGGAAAACGAAATGAAACAGCATCCGGAGCAATGGTACAATTACTATGACTTCTGGAAATTGAAAAAATAACTGACTATGGACAGCAAGTACAAGGGGAGAAGAATCTCGGCTCTCGACGCTCAGAGGGCGGCTCATGAAATCGCGTTTGCGCCTGTTGTGTTTCAGGTAAGCCGGCTCATGATAAATTACGGCATTTTCGAAATGCTCGAAGCTGCAGGGCGTAGTGTTCCTGCAGGACTGACCGCCGAAGAAGTGGCTGAAAAGGCAGGAATCTCGGTCTATGGCGCCAAAGTGCTGCTGGAGTCGTCTCTGACTGCAGGAACAGTGTTCCTCAATGACGGACGATTCACTATTTCCAAAGTCGGATGGTTCCTTCTCAATGACCCGATGGTGCGTTCCGACATTGACTTCAATCATGATGTGAACTACAAGGGACTTTTCCATCTGGACGAGGCTGTGCGCACAGGAAAGCCTGCCGGACTGAAGGAGTTCGGTCCATGGCCGACATTGTACGAAGGGCTTTCTTCTCTGGAGCCCCAGGTGCAGAAAAGCTGGTTCGGCTTCGACCATTTCTATTCGGACAATTCATTCGAACAGGCTCTGCCACATATATTTGCGTTCCCGACGGCTACGATTCTCGACATTGGCGGAAATACAGGCCGTTTCGCTCTTAAAACCGTGAGCGAAAATGCTCAGGTCAATGTTACAGTGATGGATCTTCCGCAGCAGCTTGCTATGCTGAAGGACAACATTGACGGAAAACCCGGAGCCGAAAGGATCCATACTGTAGCAGGGGATCTGCTGAATCCGGAAACGGTCATTCCGGGCGGTTTCGATGTGGTCTGGATGAGCCAGTTCCTCGACTGTTTCTCTGAGCAGCAGGTAGTCAGCATCCTTTCACGTGTCGCTTCCGGGCTGAAGCCGGGCGCCCGTGTATATATTATGGAGACGCTCTGGGACAGGCAGAAGTTCGATACTGCGTCCTTCGACCTCGCGCAGACAAGTGTGTATTTTACCGCCATGGCCAACGGCAACAGCAAGATGTTCTACAGCAATGACTTGTTCAAGATGATTGAGACTGCCGGCCTGCGGGTGGATGAGATTGTCGATAATCTCGGCTATGGTCACAGTCTGATACGTTGTTCTCTTGCAAATGCTTAAAGGAAAGGTATTTATATCGGCCTCGGCGATGGTGACATCTCTCGGCGAAGGCGTGGAACGGAATTTTTCGGCCTTGCTTCGGGGAGAAGTCGGCGTGTGTCGTGTCGTAAACCCTCGTGTTTCCCAGGCTCCGGTTACAGCCGGGATTATTCCGGATTCCGTATATGATGCCTTATACGAGCGTTATGACAGGCAGCGGACATTGACATTGACGGAAATCATCGCAGTTCACTGCATCAGTTCCGTTCTCGGACACCGCAGCGCGGACGGCATCGGACTGGTGATAGCTTCAGCGAAGGGAAACATTTCGCTTCTCGAAGGTCATAGCGCGGAGTGGGCAGAGTTCCACGGGGAGACCGGCGAGGTGGCGGGAGTCGTGGCTCGGCATCCGGATTCGCCAGGCTTGCCTGGTGCGGACTCAGCTCTGCTGCTCGGCCCGATGTCCAGGAGAATCGCCTCCAGGTTCGGGATCAATGCGGAAGATACATTTGTCGTTTCCAACGCCTGTATTTCCGGAATTACGGCTGTTGCAGTAGCCAGAAGACTCATTCTTTCGGGGCGGTATAAAGAAATGATAGTAGTTGGCGTCGATACCCAGAACCGATTCATTACCAGTGGTTTCGCGTCCTTCAAATCACTTTCAGACGATGTCTGCAGACCTTATGACGCATCACGTTGCGGACTGAATCTCGGCGAGGCGTGCGGGGCGATGCTATTGACCACGGAAGGGGATGGTGTCTGCATAAGCGGAGCAGCATTGACCGATGACGCGAACCATATTTCCGGCCCGTCAAGGACTGGTGACGGACTGTATTTCGCTATGCGCAAGGCAATGGCGGAAGCAGGTGTGGATGATGTGGATATGCTCCAGATGCACGGCACCGCCACTGCATATAATGATGAGATGGAGTCCAAAGCCTGCTCGCTTGCAGGGTTGCAGAACGTGCCTGTGCAGAGCCTGAAGCCATATTTTGGGCATACGATGGGGGCCTCCGGAGTGATAGAGACCATTATCGCGGCTGAAGAACTCCGTAATCAGATTTTGGTCGGAACGCCTGGCTTTGAGACGCTCGGAGTCCCTATGCCGCTGAATATCAGCCGGTCCAATGTGGAACTTCCGTCAGGAAAACCGCTCCGTGCATTGAAAACAGCCTCCGGTTTCGGCGGGACCAATGCGGCGCTGCTTCTGGAATACCATCCTCAAGATGCGCTCTCGTGCGAGTCTCCCGTGAAGGTCAATGCAGATGTTCTCAGAACGGTTCTGGTGGAATCAAGTCGCATCTTGTTGAATGATAAAGAGGTGTATTCTTCGGAGTCTGGTGATTTTCAGGACTTTATCCGCTCTGCTTTCAAGACGGTCTGCGCGCCGAACATGAAGTTCTACAAGATGGACAGTCTGTCCAAACTTGGCTACGTCGCATCAGAAGTTCTTCTTGACGGTATTGAGTATGGTGAAGAGGACTGCGGACTCATTTTGTCAGGAGTTTACGGCAGCCTCGATACGGATATCCGGCATCAGCAAATCATTGACACAGAAACAGATGCCTCCGCGAGTCCTGCAGTGTTCGTCTATACGCTTCCGAACGTGGTGGAGGGCGAAATTTCCATCCGTCATCATATCAAGGGTGAGAATACCTGGTTCTGGTCAGATGACAGGACGCTTTCGGACATGCGTGAGTATGCTGCGCTGTCAATGTCTGCACAGGATATGAAATATTGCATTGTCGGTCACATTGATTTTCTGAATGGCAGATATTTCGCTAAATTTGAACTCTTGGTCCGCCGATAGCCGGACATTGTTATTCTGATAATTGTAGAAATTATGGATGAACTTATAGAAAAACTTAAAGCCCAGCTCATTGAGGCTCTGAATCTTGAAGAGATTACGCCTGAGGACATTGACCCGGAAGCTCCTCTTTTCGGGGACGACGGTCTCGGGCTCGATTCTATCGACGCGTTGGAAATTATCCTGCTCCTGGACAAGGATTACGGCATCAAGCTGAAGAATCCGGCTGAGGGAAAACAGGTGTTCTATTCGGTCAAGACCATGGCCGACTATATCCGCGAACACGGGAAAACTGCTTGATATGGAAGTCTATGTGAGCGGGCTTGGTGCGATTTGCGCGGCCGGGACCAATGTAGCAGAATGTCTGGAGTCAATGCGGAGCGGCCGTTCAATGCTTGCTCCTGTGAGACGTTTTCAGACTGCGCTCGGGTTCCCCGTCGGCGAGGTCTGTCTTTCTGATGACGAACTTAAAGATGCGTTAGACATTGACAGGCAAGAAGTTGCAAGTCGCACGGCTCTGCTCGGGCTCAAGGCTGTGGACGAGGCATTGACAGATTTCGTCAGCCGTAGGGGCAAGGCAGACGGGCTGAAAGAGCTCCGCTGCGCATTTCTGTCCGGTACTTCGGTGGGCGGAATGGATTTGAGCGAGGTCTTCTGGCAGGAGCACCGCGATGACCTTACTGGCGGCGATGCGAGAAGTCTGAGCATGCATACGCCCGGGGATGTTACCTCGATGATGGCGCACTATCTGGAGTCCCGTGGGGTCAATATAGTTTTCAGTACGACCATAAGTACGGCGTGTTCTGCTGCCGGCAATGCTATTATGCTGGGAGCCAAGATGTTGCGTGAGGGATTGTGCGATGTGGCCATTGTGGGCGGCACGGATTCGCTTTGTCGTTTTACGATGAACGGGTTCAATTCGCTGCGTATTCTTGATCCGGAAATCTGCAGGCCGTTCGACGAGTCCCGCGCAGGGCTGAATCTGGGTGAGGGTGCAGGGTATCTTGTGCTCACTGCCGACTCTGAAGGCGCTGTCTGCAGGCTGACCGGCTGGGGCAATGCCAATGAGGCTTACCATCAGACGGCGAGTTCTCCGGAAGGTATAGGGCCGGGATTGTCAATGTCCGCCGCACTTGAGCAGGCAGGTCTGGATCCGTCCGACATTGACTTTGTCAATACGCACGGGACTGGTACTCAGGTCAATGACCTTGCAGAGAGCAATGCCATGCTGCGGGTTTTCGGTGGTGCTGTTCCGCCGTTCAGTTCGCTAAAGGCCTATACGGGGCATACTCTTGCTGCTTCTGAGGGAATCGAGGCGGTGATGGTATGCAAGTCGTTGGAACTGAATGATTTGTCGTTTATGGGCTCGTGCGGTTTCTCCTCTCCGATTCCGGAAACAGGTCTTGTGCCGTTTATTAGTGGTTCTCGCAGTTACGCTTCTCCGATTCCGGAAACCAGTCTTGCACCGTTTAGGGGTTCTCGTCGTTACGCTCCTCCGATTCCGGAAACCGGTCTTGCACCGTTTGCGAGTCGAGATGGTTCTAAGCAACGGTTGCGCAACGTATTGTCCTCGGCCTTCGGCTTCAGCGGCAACTGCGTCTCTCTAGTCTTTTCTGATATCATTGACACTCAATCTTCTAAAGCACTTTAGCCATGATGTTCATTCCGCATAAACATTTATATATCAGCGATGCTTCGTATGTCAGTGCTGATGAGCCTGATTATAAGGAAGTTATAACTGATGCGAATTCGAGGCGCAGAATGGGGCGGCTCCTGAAGATGGCTGTCTGGTGCGGGCTGAAATCGCTTGATGGTGTCCCTTCCGAGAGGGTGGCCGGAATAATCACCTCTACGGGTGCCGGCTTCATGAAGGATACCATCTCTTTCGGTTCAAGCATTTTCGACAGGGAGGAGACTCTGCTGAATCCGTCACCTTTCATGCAGTCCACTTTCAATACGGCATCCGGTTACATTGCATTGATCCGAAAAATTCACGCCTACAATACGACTTATGTGCAGCAGGCTGATGGTTTCGCTGCGTCTCTTGTCGATGCCGCAATGCTGCTCGATGATGCGGGTGAGGGGAATGTGGCACTGGTCGGTGCCTTCGACGAGGTTACGCCGGAGGTTGATGTCATAAGGCAACGTCTTGGTTTATATAGAGTCAAGGACGGTTTCCTTCCGTTGGGAGAAGGCGCTGCTGCATTTCTGCTCAGTGCCGCGATGCCGACTGGCGTTTCCGAGTCGTGCCCGGCAACTGAAATGTCCGCAGGGTTGGGTGGTGATGATGGTTCCGAGTCTGATTTCGGGCAGAGCGGCGATGAAGCCGGTTCTGAGTCAGCCTCTGAACGGGGTGGTGACGCAAACTCCGAGTACTCTACCGGACCTTTGCGTGAGTCTGAGTCTGCCTCCCGGCCGTGTGATGAATCCGGCTCCGAGTCTTCCTCTGAGCACGGTGGTGATGCAAACTCCGAGTGCTCCACCGAACCTTTGCGGGAGTCTGAGTCTGCCTCTGAGCACGGTGGGGACGCAAACTCCGAGTGCTCTACCGGACCTTTGCGTGAGTCTGAGTCAGCCTCCCGGCTGTGTGATGAATCCGGCTCAGAGTCTGCCTCTGGGCGGGATGGGGAATCTGGCTCAAAGTCCTCTTTCTGCCCCCTGTACGAGTCTGGGGAAACCTCATCTAGCTCGCTGAACGGCACCAAAGACGGCAACGCAGCTCTCCGATTCTGCGGTCTCGCGAATCTTTCAGACCTCCCGAAATGCGCAGAGAATCCGATCGCTGAACTGTTCGGAATCAATGCCGGTGTCAATGTCATAAGCTGCGCCGACCACGTCGAGTTCCTAGGAGCGTTCCGTTCACTGCTTCCGGTATTGCTCTGTAAACTCATCTCGGAGCAGAAGATTCCGGATTGTTATACCGCGATAGTGGATGATGTCAATGAGGATGGCGTTATCGTCTTGTTACATAAGTAGTTGGAATTGGTTTCGATATGTCTGTCATCACAATACTCTGCATGCTTGTTATTGTCCTTTCCATAACAGTCTTTATGGTCTGGGCTTCTGCCAGCATACGCTCAGGAGTATATGTGCGGGCATTCTGTCGTGAGAATACAGACCGGAAAGTGGTTTATCTGACTTTCGATGACGGGCCGCATCCGCCTGAAACTGAACGTGTTCTGGATGTCCTCCGTGAACATGGCGCCAGAGCGACTTTCTTCTTGATCGGCTCCAAAGTCTCTGGTAATGAGGCGCTTCTGCGTCGTATGCTTGAAGAAGGGCATGCGCTCGGACTGCACACTTACAACCATGCCGGCACTTTTCCGTTGTTGTCTTTCGATAAAATGCTGGCCGATGTCAATGAAGGGAAACGTGCAGTGGAAAGTGTCGCCGGCAAGAAGATTTCATTGTTCCGTCCTCCTTTTGGCGTGACGAATCCGACCATCGCTAAAGTAATTCGGACTCTCGGTCTGCAAACTGTCGGCTGGGATGTAAGAAGCTTTGATACAATGTTTTGCAAGTCGTCAGAACATTCTTGCAAGCAGTCTGGATATTCTTGTAATCAGTCTGGACATTCTTGTAAGTCGTCAGAGCATTCTTGTAAGCAGTCTGGACACGACTGGTATGTCCCTGTTGTAGAACGGATTATGAAACAGGTGCGCCCCGGCTCGGTCATCCTCCTCCACGACAGACTTGATGGAGCAAGCGAGCTCATCTCCCTCCTCCTGGACAGCCTGGCCGCCTCGGGCTATGACTTTACCACTGCTTTGCCTAATACTCTGATTTCCTCTTCGGATTCATCGGAAACCAACCTTTCCTGACTCTCTCCCTCTGTTCGAAAATCTCCAATATGCTCCATAGGCAAGAGCACCCCACGACTCCAAGAATGGGGCTTGCTACGCTGTTCTCCACCAGAAGGCTTGCCACGATGAAGGCCAGGCCTGCAAGCGCAAATGCCCACCAGCATTTCGTGCCGAAATAATACTCGCTCTTGATTACGAGTGGGTGAAAAAGTCCAATTACCAAAAATGTGATAACTGCTATGATTAAACCAGAGTAGTTCATTTGTCGTGTTCTGTCTGTTTGTCTGTCGATCTGTCTGTTTGTCTGTCGATCTGTCTGTTTGACTGACTATCAATCTATCTATCAATCAGACCGTCCGTCTGTCTGCCACCTGCCGCAGCATTCCATCCATATTGTCCGCAGGGGTTTGGAAATAATTTCCGCCGCAAATATACGCAATCCCGCGCGATTTGCCAATCAGTCGTGGTGAAGGTTGACAGTCACGTGTGCAAATCGTGGGTTTCTGCCCCCGTCGCCTTTCATGGATGTTGTCCCGAACAGCGGCAAGAGCCCGCTCAGCTCAGGGTGCTTAGCAATTCGCCGCGGGCTATGTCGCTGTTCGGCTTACCCATCATAGTGATGACCGCCCTGTACGCCTCACGAAAACAAGGTAAGTTACAGCGCGCCTGTGCCTATGGAGGTCCCGAGATTCACGGGTGCAGATTCGGCTCTTTTGCCCCCGTCATCCCTTTATTTCATTGCCACGGGTGCAGATCGTTGGCTTTCGCCCCCGTCGGCTTTCATGGATGTTGTCCCCGAACTGCGGCAAGAGCCCGCTCAGCTCAGGGTGCTTCGCAATTCGCCGCGGGCTATGCCGCTGTTCGGGTTCCCCATCATAGTGATGGCCGCCCTGTGCACATCATGAAAACAAGTTAAGTTACAGTGCGCCTGTGTCTGTGGAGATCCCGGGATTCACGTGTGCCGGTCAGGCCTTTCTGCCCCCGTCGTTCTTCTCATTGAACTCCACGGGTGCAGATTGCGGGGTTTCGCCCCCGTCGCCTTTCATGGATGTTGTCCCGAACTGCGGCAAGGGCCCGCTCAGCTCAGGGTGCTTCGCAATTCGCCGCGGGCTATGCTGCTGTTCGGTTTACCCATCATAGTGATGGCCGCCCTGTACATCTCGCGAAAATAAGTTAATTTACAGTGCGCCTGTGCCTGCTGAGGTCCCGAGATTCACGGGTGCAGATCCGGCTCTTTTGCCCACGTCATCCCTTTATTTCATTGTTACGTGTACAGATTGGGCCTTTTTGCCCCCGTCACTACTGACGATAGCGGTTATTCTCCGTAAATGCCGTCTCTGAAACTCTTGGGCGTTTTGCCCTTTGTGTTCACTTTATTACTTTCGGAACTTTCGGAATTCGAATTCTTCGTGCGGTCATTTGAAGCACTAGATAGTTTTCCTCCATATTCATAATCGATATAGAAACGGTTGGAGGCCTGATATTTACAGCGCTTGAATTTTTCTCCTGTCAGATAACCGGAACAATCACGCATATAACCTTGTTCAATCGCCTCTGATTCCTGAATATTTGTTATGTTATTGATGTAGAAGTAATTGACGAGACGCTGCTCTTGACCATTGACCATAATCATAAGGCGGTTCTCAAATGCATAAGGTGTGCTCTTCTCCGTGAAATCGATGCTTGCATTTTCTTTTCTTGATGGGTTGAGAGGTAACCCGCACTTTCTATAAGTGTCTTTGAGCAAGGAGAACTTACAGAAATAACGGGAAGCAAGTGCAGGAACCCATACACCTCTTTTTTCTGTTGTCTCAAGATTATAATTACATAAGTCCGGAGAAGTTGTATCCTTAGCCAATTCATTGGTCATGCTTTTCCAATTGTCGGCTGTAATGCCTTTTTCAGAAGATGAATTGTTGACAATGCCTGAAGTTCCGGACTTATATGTGAGATTCCTGTAATAATCAAAGGTCATTCCGTTTACAATGAGGAATGAGCGGGAGAGGTCAATGAAAATGTCTTCATCCGTGTTGTTGGTGATTATGAATCCCACTTTGCCATGATCTGACCAAAAATCATAATCAATGGTAAGGTCGTTTTCATTATAACAGAACCTGCCATCATCTGATACACTCATTTGCGGAGAGCTGATTGTTGCAATCTGATAATAAACAACTGACATACCACACGATGTCATGACCATGACTGTCAATAATAGAAAAAACCTCTTGAACATAATTGATATTGATTTATTTATGGCAAAGATAGTCCTTTTTAAATAATTTTGTAAATTAGGAAGTTTTAAGCAGGGTTACATGTCGTTCTTCAGTAAACTTTTCTCAAGAAGGTCTCAAGTTCAGTCGTCTTCTCAATTGTTGAGGACGACCGGGAAGATGACAGCTGAGCATCGACAATTGGTCGAGTTCTATCGGGAACTCAAGGCACTGTTGAGTATAGATAAGTATCTGGCCGTCAGTGACTATAAGGCATTAGTGCCTAAATATGCCGACTTATATAATTTTTTCAATGCTCAGAAACGTGCGAAGACACTTTCGTTCTACTGCAGCCAGAATGACTTGCAGGAAAAATGGGTTGACAGGTTCCTGGAATACTATGTTGATTACGATGAGTTCAAGACAATTCCCGCATCAGTAGAAAAACACAATAAAGATTACATTGACAATCATCTGAAGAGCGAGCAGCATTATCTTGACAACATATTGAAAACAGTGGATCCGGCAATCAGTCTTGATGAGGAACAACGCGAGGTCGTGCTCTCGGATGAGGACTATACTCTTGTCATCGCCGGCGCAGGAGCGGGCAAGACTACTACCATTGCGGCAAAAGTCCGTTATCTTGTCGAGAAGAAAGGCATAAAACCGGAAGAGATACTTGTTATCTCATTCACCAACAAAGCTGTAGGCGAGTTGAAGGACAAGATCAACAAGGGGCTGCGAATCCCGTGTCCGGTAACAACTTTCCATAGTACAGGCTACGCAATTCTACGCAAGAAGGAATCTGCAGGCAAGACCGTCGTTGATGGAGGATTCTTGTTCAATGTCATCAACAACTACCTGAAGGGCAATATCCTTGAACAGCCGGATCTGGTGGATAAACTGATTTTGTTCTTCGGCAGTTACTTTGACGCGCCATACGAAGGAGATGACCTCAACACATTCTTCAACTATATCTCCAAAGCGGATTTTTCAACGCTTAAGGGCAATATGAGCGAATACACCGAGGAGATTATCAAAAAGAGAACAGGCAACAAGATCTCTATTGCTCATGAGACCCTGCGTTCGGCACAAGAGGTGTCCATCGCCAACTTCTTGTATCTTAACAATATCGATTATCGCTATGAAAAGCCATATCAGTATAATATTCTCAATGCCCACAAGCCATATACGCCTGATTTTACATTGAAACAGGGCGATAAAATCGCATATCTTGAGCACTTCGGCATCACGGAGGATGGCCGGAACAACCGTTACACTCCAGAACAATTGCTTAAATATAAGAAAGCAATCAATGATAAGGTGCTTTTGCACAGGAAGCATCATACTGAATTGATCTATACCTTCTCAGCCTACAATGATGGCAGACCGTTGATTGAGCATCTTAAAGAACAATTGATCCAACATGGCTTCGTCCTGAATCAACGATCCTCGCATGAGGTGTTCGAGAAGATTGTCAATACAGAGGAAAACAAGTATATCCTTAAACTGGTTAAACTCATCTGTACATTCATTCAGAACTTCAAAACCAACGGATATGCGATTGAAAAGTTCTATGAATGGGAGGCTCAGGCTACCAATGAACGGTCACGTCTTTTCCTGGATGTGGCTCAACAGTGTTATCACGAGTATGCCAAACGCCTGAAAGAGAAACGTGCTGTGGATTTTGAGGACATGATCAATGAATCTGCCCGCATCCTTAATCAGCAGTTGATTTCCGGCAAGTCGCTTGACTTCAAGTATATTATCGTTGATGAGTATCAGGACATTTCTCGGCAGAGGTTCGATCTTACTAAAGCATTGAGCAAAATATGTGATGCTAAGATTATCGCAGTTGGTGATGATTGGCAGTCTATTTATGCTTATGCCGGTTCTGACATATCCTTGTTCACCAAGTTCAAGGAAGCAATGGGATATGGCCAGGAACTCAAGATAACACGTACATACCGTAATGCACAAGAGGTAATCGATATAGCTGGAGGCTTTATTCAGAAGAACGATTCTCAATTGAAGAAGGCTCTGGTGTCCACTAAGCATATAGAGGACCCTGTCGTGATCGAGTCTTATACGGAAGAGGTGGACAGGAAGCAGACCAAGGGCAAGGGCGGCAAGTACTATATGATAGGCAAGACTGTAGAGAACATTGTCTCTGGAATTCTTCAAGAGAATCCGAAATCATCTATACTGCTGCTGGGGAGATATGGCTTTGACGCTTATCATCTCAGCAGGTCTGCCGACTTTATATACGATGAGAAAACGGGTGGAGTCTTGTTGAAAAATTATCCTGGAGCGAGACTGGAGTTCATGACTGTCCATAGAGCCAAAGGTCTTGGCTTTGACAATGTCATTATCATAAATGCCCGCAATGAGTTGTATGGCTTCCCGTCTCAGATTCAAGAAGATCCGGTGCTGAAGTTTGTTGTAAAGGATGACTTCTCCATCGCATACGCAGAAGAGCGACGCCTGTTTTATGTGGCACTTACCAGAACCAAGAACCGAGTATATATTGTCACTCCTGAACAGCATCCTTCGCAATTTGTGTCAGAACTTGTCCGCGACTACAAAAAGGTGAAAGTCAATGGAAAGATCAGCTGTGAAGACAAAAATGATCTGGCGGATATCAAGCGATGCCCTATATGCGGGTATCCGCTCCAGCTGCGTTACAAACCGCATTATGGTCTGAAACTCTGGCTTTGTAGCAATGAACCTGAAATATGCGACTTCATGACAAACGATCTTCGCGGCGGTGAACTGTCAATCTTGAAGTGTGACAAATGCCGTGATGGCTATCTTATTGTCAAGGAGGGCAAAGAAGAACCATTTCTTGGATGTACCAACTATAGGTCCGACAAGACCGGATGTGATGGCTTCATGACAAAAAGCTATTATCTGAAATACATCAAAAAGTAGATATACGCAATTCTGCGTGATTTGCCAATCATGAATCCATGGCGTCTGTTATAGTCATGGTTCGGTTCTGTGTGTGGCGTATGTTATAGGCATTCATTTCGTATGAGCCATCCACGAGGTGTACAATCTGGTCTTTTTGCCCCCGTCGTTTGATTCACGTGTGCAGATCCGGCCTTTTCGTCCCCGTCATCCCTTTATTTCATTGTCACGTGTGCAGATCCGGCCCTTCTGCCTCCGTCGGCTTTCATGGAGGTTGTCCCGAACTGCGGCAAGGGCCCGCTCAGCTCAGGGTGCTTCGCAATTCGCCGCGGGCTATGCCGCTGTCCGGCTATGAACTGGTCCGCCCGGAGCTAACTTGCAAGGAAAGTGCTCTCCTGTGTTTCCATTGACTATTGACGTTTGAAAACGCAAATGTAGAGGCCGATCAGCTGCACGTCAAGACATAACTGCGGAGACGCCTGTAAATTTTGGAACCAATGAGCATCCCCATAAAGCCGTAAGAATCCTTATAACACATTGAGCCATTGATTGTTACGCTGATTTTAACTCACTATCCAATATGCTCACTCCCATAAAAAATCAGGATGATGAGCATATTTGCATTTTACCCTAAGCCCATATAATCAATTGCATATCAATTTATTATATAGTCTCACACAGGCTTCTTCGGATGCTCATTGGTTCAGAATGGTAGGGATAGCGGGCTCCGGCGAGTATAGATCCTGACGCCTGTTATTTTTTTTGTGTGCTGTGGAATGGGTAAAATTTACCATTCTGTCCCAATTGGCCGGTAGAAGTGGCAGTCAGTCCCGGAATGCCTCTTACCGTGCAGCCAATCTTACCGTCGGCATCAATGATGTATGACAGGACCTCATCCGTCTTGTCATCATCCTTATACAGAACGAATCCCCTGCTGTCGCTGGATGGGACACCGAGGAACCACATGAGAATCATGCTTTCAGAACCGAAACTTGTCGTCTGTCTTCACCTGCTCATACTCGTTCCAGACCTCATGCCTTTCAGCCGGACGATACTCCTCCCAATGCGAACCGTTTCTCGGAAAGTAACCTCCGTCATATGAGTCGAGGCCGGTCTGACCGAATGCTGGAATCAATGTCGAGAGCAATGTCAGTACGCTCGCCAGAAGAAATCGCACGGCTTTAGAAACTCAGTCCCATTCCGACGACCAATGAGCGTGGAAGAGAGGGGCCGTAGATGTATCCGGAGTCACGCAATTCTCCCTTGTCAAAGTCTTTCTGATAGGCATTGAAAATATTCTTGACACCGGCGTGGAGATTGATGCGGCAGGATTTCATGACATTGAATTCGTAACTTATCTTGCAGCTCATATCCCAGAAGGATGGGGTGCTGACAGCTACATCGACATCTGTTCCGCTTCCCGTGAGATGCTGTGTCAGCATTGACCCTGTGTATGTGCCGGACAGGTCAATGTCGAAGTTTTTGAAAGGAGAGTAGCATGCCACCATATAGCCGTAGGTGTCCGGAGAACGGAACATTTTGCTGACTGGAGCCACATTCTCGTCATCGCTCCATGCCTGAGCTTCATCATAACGGCTTCGCTGTATGGTCAGGCCTCCTTGCAGGCTGAAAATCTTGGAGACTGCCAGTTTGCCTTCCATTGTACAGCCATAGACTTTTGCGCCGGAACCGTTGTATCTCTCCATGATTGTGCTCTTTTCGCCGTCGGTCTTGTTTCCTGTCTGTCTAAGAGAGTAGGTGTCCTTCAGGATGGTTAAGAATCCCTCAGCCATAAGATTTATGGAGACATTGTCTAAGGAGAGATACCAGTCTGCAGAGGTGCTGAATGAGTGGGACTTCTCCTCCTTGAGGTTGTCGGCAAGCCTGATTCTTATTCTGTCTCCTCCGGCTACTGCAACATGCAGATCTTCGTCAAACGCCTGTGGCGCACGGAAACCTTTGGCATAGATGGCACGGAAACTCAGATCTCGGAACGGACTGTAGCGGATATTGACCCTTGGCGAGAATATCGGCCTGCTGATGAGATTATGTTTGTCAATACGGACACCACCAAGAATTCCCCAGTGTTCGTTCTTCCATTCGTTCTGGAGATAAGCGCCGAGGATATTTATCTTCTGGGCCGTTTTATAGTCATATCCGAGTGAGATGTCATTCAGATTGTCGAAACTGTACTCCAGGCCTGCCGTGAGTTGTGCCGGCAAGAAAAACAGGCGGTTGAACTTGTACGAATACTGTCCTCCGCCGACGGCAGTGAAGTCAGTCGTCTTTCCATACGCATTCGGGTCCATTCCGGTTCCGTAGTAGCTGTTTCTGTGTATGTGCTGCGCGGAAACATAAATATTCCAGATATGCCTGCCATCCTGGCTCTGTCCGTCATAACTGATGGAACCGCTGTTGTTTATATGCTCGGTCTGCTCAGCAATAAGTGCCTCATGTGCAGGTCTGTCCAGACGGTCACCGCCGCGTCTGTACTCCTTTACACCATGATATTCGAATTTAAGTTTCGAGAAAGGATTAATCCTGAGATGTCCTCTCGTGCCGACAGTGATGGTGTTGAGGGTGGGAATTTCTGTAAATCCGTCTTTGTCAGCGTCATAGCCGTCTCTAGAACGTCGTTGTCCGAATACGAACAGGCCGCCTCTTCCGTCGTCTGTGACCATGGAAGCATTTATGCTGGTATTGTTGTCCAATGCGCCGCTCATGCCTATGGAAGTGAGTTCGTGGCTTATTCCGGCACTGGACCTCATGGCTTCTTTTGTGATGATATTGATCGTTCCTCCTATTGCTGAAGCTCCGAACAGGGCTGAGCCGCCTCCACGCACCACTTCCACGCGGTCAATCATTGACGCTGGTAGTTGCTCCAATCCATAAACGCCCGCAAGCGCTGAAAAAATCGGTCTGGAGTCAATGAGAATCTGCGAATAGTGTCCGTCGAGTCCGTTGATTCTTGCCTGCGTGAAACCGCAGTTCTGGCAGTCGTTCTCGATTCGGACTCCCGGCTGGAACGTGAGTCCTTCCGCCAGGGTAGGCGAGGATGTTGTAGCGAATATGCGGCTGTCTATGACATTGACAAGAGTAGGTGCCATCTTTCTGGATGTGCGGTTTCGGGTGGCGCTGACTATGACTCCGTCGAGGGAGAGCGGTTCCTCTTCTAGGCTGAAATTCACCTCGTATGACTTTCCAGCTTCGATGTCGAGTGAGACTTTTGCGTCTTTGTACCCCACGAATGATGCTATGATGCCGTGTTTTCCGACAGGGAGGTTCCTGATGGCATAATGTCCTGAGGATGAGGTCTGTATCCCGAGCTGTGTGCCGCCGACCATTACTGTGACATAGGGGAGGTGTTCGCCTGTCTTCGCGTCAATGACATGACCAGAGATGCTCGCGTCTGATTGTTTGTTCTGTGCATTTGTCTGTCCGCTGAAGCACACAACGAATGTGACCACTATGAGGGTGGTTAAAATATGTATTGATTTCATGGATTCTGTATCGTTTATGTATGAATGACATTGCACATGACCTGAAAAAAGGTTATGCGTTTCATTTTCCAATAATGTTTGGAATGTGTTGTGGTTATAACGACACAGGAGGAGCCCTCAGTCCGAGGACATGGTGAAAAACCGTCTGGACGACTTTTGGTAATGCCTGCACGGGAATGAACGAGAAACTCGGACTTTCCGCAGTGATTAATTCTGCATGACCGCTATCCAGATAGATGTTTGCAGAGATAATCTGCAGGAACTGGATCTCAGAGGCGCTGTGGCTGTGGGCTTTTCCGCTCCATGGATGTGAATGCACGATACGTCCGTCAGGTCCCTCATGGACATGGGGGAACAGGTTGGTCGATGCAAAAAAGAATGCAAACAACACAAGCGCCAATGCGCTCTTGTATTTGAGATGACGTATCAAGCTGCCGCGAATTTAGTAATTAAAAATGAAACGGCAAGACCTCCGTCGTGTATCCCTTTGCGAATTTGAGCAAATCAGTTAACTTTGTTCGAGTCCGGATAACTTGTCGGATATTGAAAGATGGAAAGAGGAAATTTTGAATTGGATGTGGCCAGATTCATTGTGGAGAAAACGGATATGAGTCTGTTTCTCACTGGCAAGGCGGGGACAGGCAAGACCACGTTCCTTCGGGAGGTGGTGCGCTATACTAAAAAGAAATGTATCGTGCTGGCTCCCACCGGAATAGCCGCTGTCAATGCCGGGGCAATGACCATTCACTCCTTCTTTCAGTTCGGTCTCGGACCCTTCGTTCAGGGGGTCATTGAACCTAAATCTGATTTCAGAATCAACAAGTCTAAATTGGAACTGATACGCAATCTTCAGTTGCTGATAATCGATGAGGTGTCAATGGTCCGGGCGGATCTGATGGACCACATTGACGTGGAACTCAGGCGCATCCGACGCAACAGCAAGCCGTTCGGCGGGGTTCAGCTCCTAATGATCGGGGACCTGCAGCAGCTCCCGCCTATTGCCCACGGCGGAGAAGATGAACTTCTGAGACAATATTACAAGACATTGTATTTCTTCAGCAGCGCGGCGCTCAAAAGCATGAAATACAGCTGTATAGAGTTGAAGAACGTCTATCGCCAGACGGACAGGCATTTCATCGACATACTGAACCATGCCAGGAATTGCACATTGACCAGTCAGGACATTTCTGACCTCAATGCCCGTTATATTCCAGGTTTTTCGCCTAAGCCGGAAGACGGCTATATCAGGCTGATGACGCATAACCGGCAGGTGGATTATGTCAATGAAACTGAAATGGAAAAGCTTGACAGTAAGCCATATACGTTTGAGGCCGCTGTGACAGGCACGTTTCCCGAGGAATCTTATCCGACGGCAAACAGTCTGACATTGAAAAAAGGTGCGCAGGTGATGTTCATCAAGAATGATTCGGAACGGCGTTTCATCAACGGAACGCTCGGGGAGGTCAAGAGCATTGACAAGAACAGCATTGCCGTAAGGCTGGCAGAATCGGGGACGGTAATCGATGTCGAGCCGATGGAGTGGCAGAATATCCGCTACCAGTTCGACGAAGAGAGTAAAGAGATATCATCCAAGCAGATAGGCCGTTTCAAGCAGTATCCGCTGAAGGCTGCGTGGGCCATAACCGTGCACAAGAGCCAGGGACTTACGTTCGACAAGGCCATTATCGATGTGCACGCCGCATTTTCTCCGGGCCAGGCCTATGTGGCGCTGAGCCGTTGCCGTACCTTGGACGGGCTGGTCCTTGGTTCTCCGGTTTCCGCATCTGTTTTCATGAGGGACAATGCTGTGGATGCGTATATGAACTACATTTCCAGACCCGTGGAAGAGCTCGCTTTCTCCTCTTGCTACGAATACTTTGAATATGAGAAAAAGCCTGAGCCAGAAGTGGTTGCGCCGGTGAAAAAGGTCAAGGTCAATCAAGAAAAACCTAAAAAGGAGAAAAAAGAGGAACTCCGCGATGATACCGGCAAGAAACTGAATACTTTTGAATATTCGTATTGGCTTTACAACCAATGCAATACAGTGGAGCAGATTGCCGAAAAGCGTGGACTTAATCAGAGTACGATAGAAGGTCATCTGGCACGCTACGTGGCTTCAGGAGACATTGATGTCCACGAGTTTGTAGATGGCGATACTTTGCAGAAGGTCGAAGCATATTGCATGGAACATCCCGAGGAGAAGGCATTGAAACCAATCTTCGAGCATTTCGACGCGAAGATTCCGTACGGTGTCCTACGCATGGCCATTGCCGCTATCAGGAAAGAAATATAAATTTACAATAGACCTACTGACGCTCCGGTGATCAGGGTTGGAGACAACTCTATCTGAGTGGTGCTGCGCTCTCCGGATGAGATGCATTCGAACAGGAGCTTTGTGGCAAGTTTGCCCATTTCTTCGGTGGGTTGTCCAATGCGTGTAATCGCCGGGGTCATGTAGTCCATATAGATATTATTGTCGAACGCTACCAATGAAATATCTTCGGGTATTTTCAATCCTGCCTCGCGGATTGCCCGGAATGCTCCGAGCATTATGGTATTGCTCAGGGCAAAAATCGCTGTCGGCCTGTCTGTCTTGTTCAGAAGAAGCTTGGTTTCCAGATAACCGTTTTGGATTGAAAAATCATTGCCCACTACCAGAGCCTTGTCTTTGATGCCGGCCTTGTCCAATGTAGCCAAGTATCCTGCCACTCGCTTCTTGTTCGGCAGGGAATTGACCACTCCTTGGATGCATGCTATGTTGGAATGCCCATTCATTATCAATAAGTTGATGGCATCGATTCCTCCCAGGTAATTGTTTGTGGTGATGTACGGCAGCATTGAATTTGAGAAATAACGGTCAATGAGAATTACCGGGATGAATTTCCGGTTGATTTCCTCAAAAAGTGACGGGTCGTCGCCGCATGGAACCGCAATGATGCCGTCCACTTGTCTGGACATAAGGGAGGAAATGCCGTCTTTTTCCAGTTCCGGGCTTTCTGCAGAGTCCAGGACGATAGTGGTGTAGTTCCTGTGCCGGGCTTCCTCGATTACTGAACTAGCAATGTCGGCAAAGTAAGGGTTCGCTACGGAAGGCAGCATCAGGCCGATGGTGTTTGTGCGGTTTGTCCTGAGATTTTGCGCAACAAGATTTGGAAAATAATTGTTTTCCCTGGCTGCTGTCAAGATTTTTTCTCTGGTCTCAGGACTGATTCTATGCTGGTCAGCCTTTCCGCTGAGAACTCTGGATATGGTCGTTATTGAAAATCCGGTCTTTGCCGCAAGGCCTGCAAGTGTCTCTTTCATATTGGAATCTTTTTTAGTGCTTGGCGCAAATATATGAAAATATAGCGCAATATTGAATCGTTTTTGCGCAGGAAATTTGCGAAAGTAAGGCAAAATAGTAGCGAAAATGCGAATTTTCTTTGCGCAATGCCCGTATATTTGCTAAAACGATTGCGCATAGTGACAATGCTGCACTACGTTCAAGTATCACATTATTTTATTAATGACACAACTGATGACAAGTAAAAAGATTCTGGTAATCGGAAGCAGCAATACCGACATGTCAGTGAAATCAATCAAACTTCCAAAGCCCGGAGAGACGGTACTGGGAGATGACTTTCGCATGGGCCCCGGAGGAAAGGGTGCCAATCAGGCGGTTGCTGCCAGAAGATTAGGTGGAGACGTATCCTTCATATGTAAGCTGGGCAAGGATATGTTCGGTGAAAAAGCATTGGAACATTACCGCTCATGCGGCCTGGATGTCTCGCGCATCCTTTACTCCGACAAACCCTCCGGAATAGCATTGATAACAGTCGATTCGCTCGCAGAGAACTCTATAGTCGTGGCATCGGGCGCCAATGCGGACATCACTCCAGAAGACATCGACGCTTCTGCAGATATAATAAGGAGCGCCGGGATGCTCCTCCTTCAATTGGAAATTCCAATGCCCGCCGTCGTGCGTGCTGCAGAAATAGCCCATGAGTCCGGCGTAAAAGTCGTCCTCAACCCGGCCCCCGCCACGAAGCTCCCCGAGGAACTTCTGCGGTGTGTCTCGATATTGATACCTAATGAAACTGAGGCATCTGCAATCTCTGGCATTGACATAACTGATCTCAAGACAGCCGGCAAGGCGGCTAATCTATTGAAGAGTAAAGGTGTCCGCGAGATTATTATCACAATGGGCTCCCGGGGTTCAGTTGTCTGTGACGGAGAGACTACCTTTATTCCGGCCAGGAAGGTCAATGCCGTGGATACGACTGCGGCTGGGGATACGTTCTGTGGCGGCGTTTGCGTGGCATTGTCCGAAGGGAAGGATATTTATGATGCAGTCCGTTTTGCTACAGTTGCTTCTTCTATCGCCGTCCAGCGTCCCGGGGCACAGGATTCAGTTCCGTCAAGACAGGAAGTGGATTATATAATGAATAACATTTAATATTTACTGCTATGTTTATCGTCAACAGTTATTCCCTTGCTGTGGTTTTCTGCTTCATCACCATGATGTGCTGGGGCTCGTGGGGAAATACACAGAAATTGGCATCCAAGAGTTGGAGATATGAACTCTTCTACTGGGATTACGTAATCGGTATGCTGCTTTTCTCGCTTGTCATATCGTTTACGATGGGAAGCTTCGGTCAGGAGGGTCGCCCGTTCCTCGAGGACCTCGCTCAGGTCAAGATGTCCAATGTCTTGAGCGTAATCATCGGAGGCGTTATTTTCAATGCTTCGAATATCCTGCTTTCCGCATCGACATCCATCGCCGGCTTGTCTGTGGCGTTCCCGCTCGGAGTAGGATTGTCCCTAGTCTTGGGAGTTATAATAAATTATATAGGTGCGCCTAAGGGTGATCCGGTGGTTCTGTTCATCGGTGTCGCACTCATCGTGGTAGCCATCATCTGTAACGGTATAGCATCAGGAAAAGTCCAGAAGTCATCTGACGAAGACAAGGCAGCCAGCCGTAAAGGCATCATGCTGGCAATCGTAGCCGGCGTGCTGATGTCCCTGTTCTACAGATTTGTGGCCAAGGCTATGGATCTCAATGATTTCGCGCATCCTGCAGAAGGAATGCTCACTCCATATAGCGCTATCTTCATCTTCAGCGTGGGCGTGTTCCTCAGCAACTTCATTTTCAACACATTCGTGATGCGTCATCCGTTTGTGGGCGAGCCTGTTTCCTACAAGGCATATTTCAGCGGCTCACTTAAAACTCATCTAGTAGGTGTTCTCGGCGGTGCTATCTGGTGTCTCGGTACAGCGTTCAGCTACATCGCTTCAGGCAAGGCCGGAGCAGCCGTATCCTACGCATTGGGACAGGGCGCTCCTATGATTGCAGCGATTTGGGGTGTGTTCATCTGGAAAGAATTCAAAGGCGGCTCCAAGAGCGTTTACGGACTGCTCTCCGTCATGTTCCTGTTCTTCATAGCCGGCCTCGGCTGCATAATAGTTTCAGGAGGAAACTGATGTCGGGTGCAATTAAGAGATATATTCATCAAATAAAATAAGAACTGTATGAGGAAATTATTACTCATGTTACTAAGCTTCACAATGGTTTCATTGATAGCTATAGGACAATCGCGGACAGCGTTTGATTTATCAGGAAAGGTAATTGCAAACCGCGATGGTGATCCGGTTGTAGGCGCTTTCGTATATGTAGAAGGCAGTAAGAATGCTACTTCTACAGACAATGCGGGACACTTTTCAATAAAAGTTCTGCCTTCTCAAAAAATTATTGTCTCAATGATTGGTTTCAAGAACAAAACCATAGTTGTCGGCAATCAAAACAACATTGAAATAGCACTTGACGAAGACAACTATCTGGATGAAGTGGTAGTAGTGGGTTATGGTACACAGAGAAGAAAAGACCTCGTCGGAGCTGTTGAGCAAATCAAGGGCGAAACCCTGAATACTAGAGCCAATTCCGGTGCCGTACGCGCTTTACAAGGTCAGATACCAGGATTGACATTGGAATTTCGTGATGGAAAACCTAATCATTCGGCGTCATTGAATGTTCGTGGAGCTACCCAAAGTATCGGTTCAGGCGGTTCTACATTGGTACTTGTCGATGGTGTCGAGAGCGGCCTTGACAATGTCATTCCTGAAGACATCGAAACCATTACCGTTCTTAAAGATGCCTCTTCATGTGCAATATATGGTGCACGAGGAGCATTCGGAGTCATACTCGTGACGACCAAGAGCCCTTCGGCTGGCAAAGCCGTCGTAAAATATAACGGTTCAGTCAGTATCTTGTCCAATACCGTCAAGTATGATTATGTTACGGATCCCGTATATTGGACAGAGCAGGCTTTGGCCAGCTACGAAGGTTGCTATGGCACAACTCCAACCGGATTCAACAACTTGTTCCCGTATTCGGATTCATGGTTTAGAGAACTCAAGAAGAGATATCTTGACCCTACATATGAATACTATCACGAATCCGTAGGTGTCGGGAGTGATGGAAAATATCAGTATTATGGAAATACGGACTGGTTTAGGCTTCTGTATAAGGACCACACCTACAATACTCAGCATGATTTGAACGTAAGTGGGGGCTCCGATAAGGTCAGATATTCTGTATCCGGTAAATTTTTTGATCAGAAAGGAATATACAATACTGATTATGACCACTATTGGAAAGCAAATGTTCATGCAAAGGTTGTCGCAAATGTCAAGAAGTGGTGGACAATGGAGAATGATCTCAATTTTTATAGGACATACTACAAACAGCCGGTCTTATTCCAAATTGAACAGAATGTAAAAGGCCAGATTGAACATCAGGCCTATCCGATGACTGTCCCATATAATCCTGACGGTAGTTTTACTGATGCCGCTGTATGCGTGGGGTATTCCGCATTCAAGACGGGATTAAGCTACCAATTGGATGAAGCGTTCAAACTTGGTGATACTTTTACCAATACGTTCCATATCGTCAAGGATGTTCTTGATTTCAAGACATCATTGTCATATGCTTTCAATCAGTCAACTAGAAATAGAAAAACGAATATCTACTCCTTCAAGAATGGCCCGAATATAGAATCTTCACGTCCGTCATGGGATTCATATGAGGAGTTGTGGACGCGTCAGGAATATATCAAGGAAGAAGGTTTCTTTACCTTTACTCCAAGACTTAAGCCTGTGCATACTTTCAAATTGACCGCTGGCTATAACATTGAGTCCCTAAAGAAACATGGAACGGTGGGGTTGGAGAGAAATCTCATCCGCGAAGATAAAGCCAATTTCAATTTGACGGAAGCCGACGTGTATTACCTGAATGATTACGGCAGTCTCGATTGGTCATTTATAGGTTTTTTTGGCAGAGTCAATTATAATTTGAAAGACAGATACTTGTTCGAAGCAAGTGCCCGTTACGATGGATCTTCCAAGTTCCCTGCGAGCTCAAGATGGGGAGTGTTCCCTTCGGCGTCATTTGGCTATAGACTGTCAGAGGAAAAATTCATGACTTGGGCAAAACCATGGTTGACGAACATGAAGTTTCGCCTTTCGGCAGGTACTCTTGGAAACGGGGCAGTTGCAGCATACGCATATACCCAGAATATGTCAATCAGTCAGTCAACTGTGTACATCGACGGAAAGAAGGTCAATACTACAAGCGCGCCAGCTCCAATTCCTGATGGGCTGACTTGGGAAAAGGCTACCACCTATGATGTTGGCTTGGATATGGATTTTCTGGATGGAAGATTGTCCTTTGTCGGAGATTTGTATAAAAAGAAAACCGTGGATATGTTTACGGTAGGAAAGACTCTCCCTGCGGTATATGGCAACAACGCCCCAAAAGGCAATTATGCTGATATGACAACCAATGGTTGGGAACTCAGTCTTGGCTGGAGAGATACATTCAAGGCAGGTTCGAAGAATTTCTCATATGGCATCAAAGCAATGTTATGGGATAGCAGATCCTTTATAGACAAGTATAATAATGAGACAAAGTTATTGACAGACTACTACGAAGGAATGGAACTTGGTGAAATCTGGGGTATGCATGTTGTCGGCTTGTTTGAAAGCGATGCAGAGGTAGCCTCATGGGCGGATCAAAGTACCTTTTTCACGCAAAACAGACGTGGCAACAAATTCGAACCTGGAGATTTGAAATTCGAGGATGCAAATGAAGATAATTTCATCAATTACGGTAAAAACACAAAGGATGATCCGGGAGATATGAAGATTATCGGTAATACCAACCCGAGATATTGTTATGGTATCAATCTCAATGCATCGTGGAACGGTATTGGTCTCAGTATATTTTTCCAAGGTGTTGGAAAACGTGATTGGTATCCAAGTGTAAACTCCGGTATGTTCTGGGGAAAATACGCAAGGCCATATTCAATGATGCCTAAATCGCAAATTGGAAATCAATGGACAAAAGAGGATCCTGATCCCGATGCTTTCTGGCCTAAGCTTTCTTCATACATGGCAACAGATAAAAAGGGGACATTGACAAAGGTTCCAAATGACAGATTCCTTGTGAATGCTGCTTATTGCAGATTGAAGAACATTACTCTTGACTATACTTTCCCGAAGAAGATTGTCGAAAAAATGAAAATTGATGGGCTAAGGGTTTATGTCTCGGGAGACAATTTGTTGACCTTCACTCCGATGCGTAAATGGACCACGACATTTGACCCTGAGGTCATATCTTCAGGAGATTCAGATTTCAACGGTATATATAACTCACAAGGAAAAGCAGACGGCTACAGTTATCCTATGCTCAAATCTGTTACATTTGGCGTCAATCTTACATTTTAGAATAAATCCATATGAACCATAATATTTATAAATTATTAATAATCATTGCGATATGTACTGTTGCAATGACCTCGTGCGAGGACTTTCTGGATAAAACCTCTCCGTCAAAAATCCAAGCGGATGAGTGGTTCTATAATGAAAGTTCATTGGAAATCTACGCTAATGGTTTCATAGACAGTTACACGCCATCCGTAGCATCTCTCACTTATGGAGATGCCGACGCTGATTATGTAGCAAGAATAAACCAAAGCACTTTCTATACAGGCAGTTGGACTCCAAACGATCAGGCCGGCTGGTCGATTTCAAATTGGAAACCAATTTACAACGTTAATTATTTCCTCAAACACTTGAGAGAAACTCCTGGCGTTTCCGAAGAAATTCTGAATCATTATGAGGGAGTAGGGCGTTTTTGGAGAGCTTGGCACTATTTCTCATTTGTGAAGAACTTCGGAGCTGTACCTTGGTATTCAGAACCAATTGATCCGGAAGATGACGGAATGCTTTACAAAACCAGGGACTCTAGAGAGTATGTGATGCATATGATTTTAGAAGATCTCAACTATGCTTCAAAATACTGCCTGGTGACTGACAAGTATGTCAATCATGGTGTAATTAACGGTTACATCGCAAATGCATTGAAGGCAAGGATCTGTTTATATGAGGGTACATATCGAAAGTATCATAGTGTAGAACCTTCATGCCAAAAGGCGTGGACTACCGAATTTGAATCTGCCGATGACTTTCTTAATGAGTGCGTAGCTGCCTGCCAGTTCATCATGGACAGCAAGGTCTATTCTATCAAAAACAATGCTTCAAATGTCAATACTCAGTATAGGAAAATCTTCAATAGTGAGGCTGTAAACTATGATGAAATACTATGGGCTAGAGAGTATATCGAAGGTGTTGTAATGCATCCTACAACATGGTATTTCAACTCGGCCACTTCCGGTGCATGCTGGTCGATGACTAAAGATTTTCTGAATACGTATCTCAATAGAGATGGCAGTCGATATACTGATGATGCATCGTATAAGACAAACTCTTATTGCGAAGAACTGAACTCGAATAGGGATGCACGTATTGCCCAGACTATCATCACTCCGACATATGCAAAACTTCAGGGAGGCAAAATGTCTGAAGCCGTACCTAATTTCAATGTTACCAGAACCGGTTATCAGATTATCAAGTTCAATATTGACGACTCTTCATTGGAAAGTACCACAACGAGTTACAACTCAATTCCTGTAATGCGTTATGCGGAAGTCCTGTTGAACTACGCTGAAGCAAAAGCCGAATTGGGACAGTTCACTGAGGATGATTGGAAAGCTACAATTGCATTGTTGCGTGCGAGAGCTGGTGTAAGTGCCATTGCACCAACGGAAGCTGACCCTTACCTTGTTTCATATTTTGACAATACGGTTACAGACAAATGGCTACTTGAAATACGTCGCGAACGTGGAACGGAACTATTTATGGAGAATCTCAGGTACCAAGACCTTATGAGATGGCACTTGGGGCATCTTATAGAGAGGGCGTGGCGAGGTATTTACTGCCCGGTTGGAACGGTTCAGCCTCTTAACGGCAGTTCTACCAAGTTTATCAGCATTGTGAAGAATCCGGTAGCGGCTCAAGCTAATACTCAATATATCGTCCTTTCTGATAACAAGTATGTTTCTGTAGATTCCGATGGCTGTTTGGTGTTTGAGCAAACACCTCGAGTGTGGAAAGAGAAGATGTATCTCAAACCTATACCGCAGTCGGCAATTGATGTAAATCAGAACTTGGCTCAGAATGAACTTTGGAAATAAATTTGATCGATATGAACAACACTAAACATATATTATTGATTATCATAGGTGTACTGTCAATGTCGTGTTCGAAAGACGTGGACTATGGTTTGGATAAATCACTTGCCCGTCCAGAGAATCTTGAATACGATGAAGTGAACTCTACAGACACTGATTTGTCGGTATATTGGGATGCTACTAAAGCATTGAATTCCGGCGCTGTTTCCTTTACCGTTGAACTGGTAAAAGACAAGATAGGACTAGACGTTAATCCTCCTAGTCAGATCGTTCTCAAAAGCGACGCTATAAATGATGCCGCGATATTTTCAGGATTCAAGAAAGGGCAGAAGTATCATGTCAGGGCTCGTGCTAATTATCACGATGCCAAGTATTCTGACTGGACGTGGATTATGACCGGTGACTCACTTGCAGTAATCAGATTTGGAGCAGGAATCGTCAATGAGACCGTAGATGTCGTTCAAAAGCCTTCTTCATCTCTTAATTGGGCTTCCTCCAGACAATTGGCCGTTAATTATTCAACGACAGCATTCGCTGACCGAAGCGTAGATATTACATATAACTTCAAGGTTGAATTATATAAAGATGCGGCATGTTCCGATCTTCAAGTTGCTCTTGACCTTCCGTCCTCGCTTCATGACAGGACTTTTGCAAAGATGGCTGACTTCTTTCCCGGATTTGTTTTTTCCGAATTGGAACCTGACACAGACTACTACTGTAGGGTTACATGCTATAATTCTGATAGAGGAAATCCGAGCAGTGATGTGGTAAAATATCATACACTAGCTGATGATACGGTAATGATAGGTGCTGCAGCGTCTGCAGAAGTTGGAGATGTTTTGTTGTGTGAGAATTTTGACAGAATATGCTGGGGCGGTGACATGGTTCATCTGTGTGCGGGAATATCCAGAAAAGACCGTGGCACTGTAACCGCGTTCTCGTTCCCGACAGGCGATAGAACGGGAGATAAAGCGTTCAGTCTTACAGAAGTTGCAAATGAATTCAACTATTGTAAGTATCACAATGAATATGGCCTGTTCAATAGCGTGGGGAAATGTGTCAGAAACATTGAAAGTTTGAAGAGTTGGGGCCAGTTGAATGAAAATTCAAAAGCGACCAAAGGTACAATTTGTGTGCGTCCAGGAATGGTGAAAATGGGAGCTGGACAAAAATTAGGAATCTTGGCAACTCCTGAACTATCAAGTTTGAAAGGTGATGCAAAAGTCAAGGTGACATTTATTGCATGCAATTACAATGAGGAAAAGACAGGAGAATATGATACAAAAACGAAAGCTGTATATGTCTTGGACGGCACGACCATTGATGCCAATAATTATTTGAAACAGTATTATGGCAATGTGAACAAAACGGAAACATTGGTGGAAATGTCAGAGGAGGATTATGGCTGGCACACGTATGAGGTGACATTGGAACACGTGAAACCGACATCCAGAATTGCCATCGGGGGCACTCGCTCCGTTGTCGCTTCCGGTCAAAATCGTTTCTACCTTGATCATGTTAAAATTGAACTTATTTCGTATGAGTAGATGGTTGAATAGTTTTTTGATAATTGCATTACTTTTGAGTTGTAGTAAGGAGCCCTCCCCAGGGGGGACTCCTTCAAATGATAATTCAATAAACGGCACAGCGTTGGCAGAAGGCATCAATGCGTGCGGTTTGATAAAAGATTCTTCCACAGGTCAAGGCATACCGGGCGTGCCGGTTACGGATGGATATTCATATACGGTAACTGATAAAAATGGTGTATATCAGATGGTGGCCAATAGGTATTGTCGAAACATTTACTATTCGTTGCCAGCTGGTTACAAGGTTGCTTTGGATAGCGAAACCCACTTGCCTGCATTCTATTCTACAATAACATTTGATTATAAGAAACTCAATAGGAATGACTTTGAACTTACGCCGGACGATTCGATGTCAGATGAATTTACTTATGTTGCAATCGGCGATCCTCAAGTTACCAACATCAGCCATGTGAACAGATATATAAATGAGACATTGGCAGACTTGAAGAGTACACTGAAAGCCAGCCAAGTTTCCGGCAAATACAAAAATGTTATTGCATGCACAATGGGCGACATAGTCCATGATACGCCGAATATGTGGACGGCCATGAAATCCGCTATGTCTGGTCTGGAGGATTCTAATGGGTATTTTCCTATTTTCCAAGCTATCGGCAATCATGACCACGATGCTAAGGAACGCACGCAGTATGCTGCAGTCGCTAATTATGTATCTCACTTTGGCCCCACGGATTACTCGTTAAATGTAGGGAATGTACACATCGTTACACTTGAGAGTGTTATCTGCAAGTCAACAACGGGTAAGACATGGTCTTACAATGGTGGATTTACGGCAACGCAGTTGAAATGGTTAAAAGAAGACTTGTCTCACGTAGATAACAAGGAAAGCAAGTTGGTTATTCTGAACCTGCACATTCCATTCAGGGAAGGAAAAGTAAGCGGCGGAGGGCTCATCAATAAAGACAAGTATTATGATGATGTGCTGAGATTATTGACGGAATTTCACGAGGCTCATATCATGTCCGGGCACAGGCATTTCCCTCAAAACTGGGTTCATTCCGATTATGTATGCAGAGGCGGCATGCCGATATATGAGCATATTCATGCAGCTGCTTGTGGTTGCTTCTGGAACTGTCATTCAAATTTGGATGGCTCACCCAACGCATACAGCATCTATGAAGTAAAGGGGAACAGTATAGTAAACTGGGTCGAAAAAGCTGTAGGGCATGATATGGATTTTCAAATGCGGGTATATGATGGGAATCAGGTATATGCTGGGACTAAAGGCTATGAATACACGTGGTATAATGGCGGAATAGGCGGAACATCAAACATAAAAGCCAAAGGATATTCTGCTTTAAAAGGATGTTTTGTTGCCGAACTTTGGAATGATGACGATGTGAACTGGAGGGTTGAGTTTTATCAAAACGGAAGTAAGGTGGCTGATTTGAAGCGTGTCCCAAATGGGCAGTGTTCCAATGCTTGTTCATCATCGTATTTCTTCAATGAATTAAATAAAAATGCGGGCGACTATGCGATATCAGAGAACTGTCATTATTGGTATTATAAGCCCGAAAGCGGATATCCTTCAGCTGAACAGAATTGGGAAATTCGCGCGACTCAAACTATACCATCAAGCGGACTTATAAATGTTTACAGTGTAACTTCATTGAAAAAAGATTATGAGGGTTTTTAGGCTATTGATTCAAAAAATATTTTAATATGAAGAGTACAACGAAAATAATAATCGCCTTTCTGTGGTGTGTTTATGCCATCTGCTATAATACGCCCGTTTCTGCCCGTTCACGGCAAACTGACATAAAAAATCAACCTATCAGGATTATTCTCGACACTGATATAGGTAACGACGTGGACGATGCTTTGGCTCTGGATATGCTCTATAAATATCAGGACCAGGGAGTTGTGAAGATATTGGGCATTCTTACCAACAAGGATACCAAGTATGCTCCAGAGTTCGTGGACATCATGAATACCTGGTACGGCTATCCGAGAATTCCTATCGGAAAAATTACCGGCGGTGTACGTCTTGACGATTATGTGAACTATGCGGAGAATGTCTGCAAACTGAACAATGAGGACGGTACCCCTATGTTCAAGCGCAGCCTCAAGAGTTATGACAAACTGTTGCCGTCGCATATCCTGTACCGCAAATTGCTTGCGGCCCAGCCGGACAATTCCGTGACAGTCATTACTGTCGGCTTCTCCACTAATCTTGCCAGACTTCTGGAAACGCCTGGTGACAAATATTCTCCGTTGACAGGTAAAGAACTGGTGGCCAAGAAGGTGCGTCTGCTTTCAGTTATGGGAGGCGACTTTATCGAGAATCCTCGTGCAGAGTTCAACATTGTCAATGACATACCTTCGGCAAAGAAGCTTTTCTCCGAGTGGCCGGGTGATGTAGCCGTTTCTCCGTTCGCTGTGGGCAAGGTGATAAAGTTCCCTGCTTCAGTGATTCAGAATGATTTCAACTGGGGAGTTCAGCATCCGATGGTTCAGGCGTATCTGCACTATCGCCCGATGCCTTACGACAGGCAGACTTGGGATTTGACCTCTGTGCTTTATGCAGTTAAAGGAGCCGCTGATTTCTTCGGAGTTTCAGAGCCGGGAACCATCACGGTTACAGATGACGGACATACCGTTTTCACTCCGTCAGAATCAGGCAAGCACGTCATCTTGTCTGTGGATAAGTCTCAGGCCCAGCGAGTTAAACAGTATTTTATTGAGATTATTACACGGAAACCAAATTCGGTGAAATAAGGCTTATAGGTCCAAACTGTCTTCCCGGATTTACGACTGGAACTTGCCAAATTGGCACTTTTTAGTCGTGAATCCGGGATTAAGTTGCAATGTTTCGGTGTTATTTTCTAATTTAGAGGATTATTTAAACACTCACATAAGCGATGAAACACAAATTATTGACATTGGCAGCAGCTATGACTGCAGCGATATTGTCCGGGTGCTGCGGAGGCGGCTGTAAGGATGGGAAAAATTACAAGATCAGGGATGGCGTCATTGTGTTCAATGAACCGAAACCGGCTGCTGGTCAGCAGGATATGTTGCAGTTTGCGGCGGATCCGATCGATACGGTCAGGATCGGTTTTATCGGGCTGGGTATGAGGGGATCAAGTGCGGTGTCGCGTTTTACCAACATTGACGGAACTCGTACGGTGGCGCTTTGCGACCTGGAGGAAGACCGCGTGAAGAAGTCACAGAAGACACTGGCGAATGCCGGAAAGCCTGAGGCTGCGGAGTATTTCGGAGAAGAGAGCTGGAAATGGCTCTGCGAGCAGGATGACGTAAATCTCGTGTATATCTGCACACCATGGGACAAGCATGTGGAGATGGCAGTGTATGCGATGCAGCATGGAAAACATGTTGCCGTGGAGGTTCCTGCGGCTACTTCTGTGGCAGAATGCTGGCAACTGGTCGATGTTGCGGAACAGACACGCAAGCATTGCATGATGCTGGAAAACTGCGTGTATGATTTCTATGAACTGACCACGCTCAATATGGTCCAGCAGGGATTGTTCGGCGAAGTGCTCCATGCGGAAGGCTCTTATATCCATAATCTTGCGGATTTTTGGGACCGATATCATGACAATTGGCGTCTGGCATTTGACCAGGCACATGCCGGTGACGTTTATGCTACACATGGCTTAGGCCCTGACTGTCAGGTGCTTGACATCCACCGTGGCGACAGGATGGACTATCTGGTTTCAATGGCGACCGTTTCGGTTGCAGGTCTGGAACTGGCCAAGAAGAACATGGGCGCCGAGACATTCGCGAACGGGGACCAGACTTCCACGCTGATTCATACTCTCAATGGCAAGACCATCCTTCTTCAGCACAATGTCTATACACCTCGTCCTTATGACAGGATGTATCAGGTGGTCGGCACGAAGGGATATGCGGAAAAGTATCCTTCCCCTGGATTCGCTTTCGAACCTGACCAGATCAATGGCGATGCGGATTACGAGAATCTTTCGGCGCATAAGTTCGTTACCGGGGATATCTATAAGGATCTTCTGAAGAAGTATCAGAGCCCTATTGTCAAGGATATTGAGGAGAAGGCGAAATCGGTCGGCGGACATGGCGGCATGGATTTCATCATGGATTACCGTCTGGTATGGTGCCTCAGGAACGGCAAGCCGCTTGACATGGATGTTTATGATGCGGCCGAGTGGTCCTGCATCGGTGACCTGTCTGCAGCTTCCATCGAAAATGGCAGCAAACCGGTCCTCGTGCCTGATTTTACACGTGGCAAATGGAATAAGATCCAGGGCTACCGCCATTCAGAATAACCGTCCCTAGTCCCTTAATTGATGGTCAATGAAGATTGAGGAAGCCATATTATACGTGCTTGCAGAACGGAACGGAGGTCTGCGCACGGAACAGATTGCGGAGGTCATAAACCGGAGACGGCTTCATGTCCGGAAAGACGGTAAGCCTGTGTCCTCAGCCCAGGTCTATGCGGTCGTGATGCGCTATCCTGACACTTTCGTCAAGGCAGAAGGGCGCATCATGCTGATGATATGAGTTCTGGTCGCCTTACAGATAGTCGGTGTAGAGGATGCCGTCGAGGTGGTCGCACTCGTGCTGGAAGATGACGGCGGTGAACCCCTGTATGCTTTCGGTGGTGTCTCGTAATGTCCTGATGGAGGTGTATGTGATGTCAATGTCGCGGTAGCGGGCTACTTCACCTCGTTTTCCGGGAATGCTGAGGCATCCTTCGAAACCAAGTTCCTTTTCACCACGGCATGCGGAAATGCTTATGTTGGGATAGACCTCAAAAGGCTCTCCTTCCTTGTCGAAACGCTGTACCGCTACTATGCGTCTGGATATCCCCACTTGAGGGCCGGCGATACCGACTCCGTCCTCTTCAGGTGAGGTAACCGTAGCTACCATCTTTTCAGCAAGGCGTTGATACTCATTGCTTTTTAGCCCTTTTTCGCTGACTCGACGACACTCTTTCCTCAGTGTCAATGAATCTGCTGCGTCATTGACAGTAAGCACGCGCATAGTGGCTCTTTCATCTCTGATAAGCTCCATTTCAGCAGAGCTCCAGCCGCTACGATTGCCGCACGAGATGGCGGTCGCAGCCATCATTGCCGTAAGAATAATCCCGAGAGTCCTCATATTGTCATTTTTTTATCAATGCAAAAATACATTATTTCCAGCATTTGCGCGTCGGTTTTAGAACATCTATCCTCCTTTTTTTGTCACAAAAGTCTCATACATTGTTCCTACATTTGCAGCCAAATTTGGAAATCATGAATTTTAGAAGGCACAGCAATTCGTTCAGGGAATCTTACATCGATACTCTCGGCAAACTTTATGAGTATTCAACGCGCAGGTATGCGAAGAATAGGATGTCGAAAGTCATTGATACTGAGCATGAATATACATACGAGCAGTTCAGGCGGACATGTGAGATGCTGTCGAAGAGGCTGACGCAATTCGGAATCGGGGCGTCTGACAAGGTGGCGATCCTGGCGCAGAACATGCCGGAGTGGACTGTCGCATTTTTCTCGACCGTCCCGTTCGGACGCATTGCCATTCCAATTCTTCCGGAATCGTCTGCCAATGAGGTGACCAATATCCTGAACCATTCGGAGTCCAAGGTGCTTTTCGTCTCGAAGAAGCTTCTGCCGAACGTCACACAGGAGTGCATTGACAAACTTACGCTGGTCATAGATATCGAGACTTTCGAGGAAATCAAGAAGGACGACAGCAAGTTCCGCTGCGACGGCAAGGTGGCAATGCCGATGCCGGATGATATCGCCACGATCATTTATACATCAGGCACTACGGGCAATGCCAAGGGCGTGGTCCTGAGCCACAGGAATCTCAGTTCCTGCGTGATTTCCTGCTGGCATTCACAGCGCAGGACGGAGAAGGACCGCTGGCTTTCGATTCTCCCGATGTCACATACATTGGAACTGACTTTAGGAGTGCTGTATCCGATGTTCGTGGGAGCGAGCGTATATTATATGTCGAAGCCGCCGGTGCCGGCCTTGCTGCTGAAGGCAATGCAGGTGGTCAAACCGACGACAATTCTTTCCGTGCCGCTTATCATAGAGAAAATTTACAGGAACAGTATCGTGCCGACCATACGGAAAAGCCGGATGCTGAGCTGGATGGACAAGAACATGAACTGGCTGATGTGCAAAGTCATTGGCCTGAAACTGAAGAAGACTTTCGGCGGCCATTTGTCGTTCTTCGGCATCGGCGGCGCGAAGCTGGACATTGAGGTGGAGCGTTTCCTCCTGAAGGCGGGTTTCCCGTACGCCGTCGGATATGGATTGACGGAGACTTCGCCGTTGCTGAGTTTCACGGTCGGGCGAAGCAGGTTCCCTGGTTCCATCGGTGTTCCCGTGCGAAATGTGGAACTGCGGCTTGACAACATCAACCCGGAAACCGGTGAGGGTGAGATAGTTGCGAAGGGACCGAATGTCATGCTCGGTTATTACAAGGATCCGGAGCGCACCCGCAAGGCGTTCACGAAGGATGGCTGGTTCCGGACCAATGATCTCGCATGTCTGGATGAGAAGGGTCGTTATTTCATCAAGGGTCGTCTTAGCAACATGATTCTCGGGGCTTCGGGTGAGAACATCTATCCGGAGGAGATCGAGCAGGTCATCAACAACATCGATGACGTGAACGAGTCCATCATCATTCCGCGTGACGGTAAACTGGTGGCGCTGGTGACGTTCAATGAGAATGCCATCGACTGGAACCAGGAGGGCGAGGATGAGTTCTTCCGCAAGATCGAAGAGTACAAGTCAATGATTCTGAACATCGTAAACAAGAATGTCAACCGCACTTCGAAGGTGAGCGCCGTCCAGATTCTGCGTGAGCCGTTCGAAAAGACCGCCACCCGCAAGATCCGCCGTTTCAAGTATTTCGACGTGAAGGGGATATAGGGTTTTGTCATTTTATTGACAAATTGGCAGAGATGAATATTTGGGGAGGCGGCGGAGAAATTGGCACATAAGTTGCACGCTCTCAAGTAACAACGGCTTGATGTGGCCGCTATGAAAAGAAGGTTTTTAATTTATAATGATTATGATTACCGAGAAATTGCAGAATGCGGTAAACGATCAGATTACCGCTGAGTTATGGTCTTCAAATCTGTATCTCCAGATGGCTTTCTACTTCGAGAAAGAAGGTTGGGATGGTTTTGCACATTGGATGCACAAGCAGTCTGATGAAGAAAGGAATCATGCAATAATGCTCGCCAACTATCTTGCAAAACGTGGCGGCGAGGCTAAAGTAAACATGATCGATGTCGTTCCGAGTGGTTGGGGCAGCGTAAAAGAGGTCTTTGCCAATGTCGCTGAGCATGAGCGCCACGTGTCAAGGCTTATAGATGACCTTGTGGACGTAGCTTCTGCAGAGAAGGACAAGGCTACCCAAGATTTCCTTTGGGGATTTGTCCGTGAACAAGTAGAGGAAGAGGCTTCTGTCGATGCTATCGTGAACAAGATTGAAAGATGCGGCGACAGCGGATTGATTTTCTTGGATTCTGAGCTCGCAAAAAGATAGACATTGACTCGTATTTATGAGTTGTCGAAACTTTCTGGTGAGCATTGTCACATTGCTCTTCATGTTAACCCCGGCTGCCGGACAGACGGGGCTTTATTCGTATAAGGGAGGTTATTTTCTCCGGAACGGCTCGCATTGGGAAGAATATCGTCCTGACAGCAAGATAGGTGTCTGGGCAACATACGAGCAGTATAACGAAGAGAGCAATTTCTTCAATATCAAGAATTCCAGCTGCAGCGTGAGTGTGCCGAAAAACACTTCAGGCAACTTTTTCTATGCCCTGCCGGGCGGTGAATGGAGTGAGATTTACACTACGAGTGAAATCTACGATTACATGCCGAGCGACGCGAGGGATATATACTGTTACAAGGGAGGATATTTCGTCAGGGACGGCTTGGATTGGTATGAATATCGTCCGGGCAACAAACATGATGTGTGGAATTCTTACAAGCAGGTAAGTTGTGACATCAATTTCATATACCTGACAAGCGAGAACGGCGATTTCCATATCGGAATTCCGAAGTCGGAATCAGCTGGTAGCATATACATGAAGAAGGGAGATGGCGAATGGACGGCAATTTACACATTGACAGGGATTTATGATTGCGGAAAGGGGTATGGGTATTCCATTCCTTTCGGGATGCAGCATACCGGGGATTCAACTGACAGTCTGTCAATATATACCCGCATCAACATTGACAACAACGGAACGTGCCAGGTGCGGTATTCGGACAAGACGTTTCCGTTCAAGTATTCATCAGAGAGCCTGTATGAAGCCTCGTACGGAGATGTCGGCTCCATGTTTTTCATGATGCTCGCTGGCTCCACCGGTGACACCAAGGGCTTCGTCCTGTATCGGGACAATGACAACAAAGATGAAGTCTTGTCATATACCAGCACGTCCGGCATAACCGTATGCACCGTCACCGATGTCCCCAGACTTGGAACGGTGGAGTTCAGGGACTGCCTTGACGAATCGCCTGGCGAACAAATTCATGAAAAGATAGCTAATCTGGAGTTCTAGATGCGAGTCCGTTCTGGCATGGTTGTTTGACGTGCCCAGCTGGGGTGGAGCCTCTGGAGGTTCGCTGCGCTCATCCCGTCAGGCTGGCGCCTGACACCCATTCACAAGGTCATGGGCGACTATGCCTCCAGAGGCTCCACCCCCCCCAGACCGTCTTAAAAGTCAGTTATCAAACCCTCTGAGAGTACGATTT
>OHLI01000015.1_pt1 | contig 133387 bp, 109 predicted proteins | sample 1569051 | NCBI WGS metagenome assembly OHLI01 (sample SAMEA3879561, study PRJEB24766) | human gut metagenome | biome: human-associated habitat; feature: feces | place: USA | collected 1985/1987
ATTCTAAATATTTGCTAAAAATGTTACAATATAAACAAATAAGTTAGCGAAAAAAGTTTCTATTCTGCGAAAATTTTCGACAATTATATTTGGAAAACAAACAAGATGCAAAACTTTTCAAAACAGAGTTAAAAGATAAAACATTAGCAAGCATTTGAGAGAAATTTATTGATATTACAGCGAAAAACAAAAAGTTTTTGAAAAATGTCTTGACAAGGGCTGAATGATGTGCTATAATATTATAGTCGCTTAGATATGGCGATACATACATAATATAATGAACTGGAGAAGTCGCCTAGCCCGGTTTATGGCGCACGACTGGAACTCGTGTATGGGTTAATAGCTCATCGAGGGTTCGAATCCCTCCTTCTCCGCCAAAGCAAAACCGCTTATTTACGTCAAAAAACGTAGATAGGCGGTTTTCTTTATACTTTTTTTGTTTTAAAATATGCTTTTTCATCATAATATACACGAAAAAGCACAGGTATATGCCACGAAGTATGACACGAAATCCTGAACACTCTTCCATTTACCCCGCAACGATCTTATAAATAACCCCTAACCACAAAACCAGCGAAACTATCATCACTGCGTAAAAATACCAGTGCTTTGTCTTGTGTCGGAAAAATTCCATGCCGAGAAAACCTCCTGCAAAGCCGCCTAGCAGACTAAGCCCAAGAAGGGTCTTTTCGGGTATACGCCACTTGTGTGCTTTCGCCTTGTGCTTGTCTACACCGAAGAGTATGAACGTCACAACGCTCATTGCCGCAAGATAAATTATAATGTACTTTAATGTATCCATTTTACACCACTTTTATATAAATAAAGGGCGGATAGAACTCCGCCCTTTTTGCTTTGTTATTACTTGAAGTAAGCTACGCCGCTCTCAAATATCTTCTGATCTTTTTCGCCAGGTACATTCTTTGATACGCAGCAGCCTTTACGCTCTGAGTGACCCATTTTACCAAGAACACGTCCGTCAGGTGAGGTGATACCCTCGATTGCCTGGAATGATGTGTTCGGGTTGCACTGAATGTCAAATGTAGGCTCACCGTCAAAGTCAACATACTGTGTAGCGATCTGTCCGTTTGCTGCAAGCTGTGCGATCTCCTCTGCCGTTGCAACAAAACGTCCCTCACCATGTGAAATAGCAACGCTGTGTATATCGCCGACCTCGCAGCCTGCAAGCCATGGCGACTTGTTCGATGCTATCCTTGTGTTTACCATTTTTGACTGGTGTCTTGCAATGGTGTTGAATGTCAGTGTAGGGGAGTCGTCCCTCATATCTCTTATCTCGCCGTATGGTACAAGACCAAGCTTGATAAGTGCCTGGAAACCGTTGCAGATACCAAGCATAAGACCGTCACGGTTTTTCAGCAGGTCATGGATAGCGTCTGTAAGTCTTGGATTTCTCAGGAACGATACGATGAACTTGCCTGAACCGTCTGGTTCGTCACCGCCGCTGAATCCGCCTGGGAGCATCACGATCTGTGATTCCTTTATCTTCTTCTCCATTGCGTCAACAGATTCCTTGATCGCCTGCTCTGTAAGGTTTCTTACAACGAAGATGTCAGCCTCAGCTCCTGCCTTTTCAAAGGCTCTTGCTGTATCGTACTCGCAGTTTGTGCCTGGGAATACTGGGATAAGTACCTTTGGCTTTGCTACCTTGATAGCAGGTGCAACTCTCTTGTCTGCCTTGTAGCTGTACTTTTCAGGCTTTTCAGCAGGCTCTTTAACATGAACAGGATATACAGGCTCAAGCTTGCCCTCCCAAAGTGTCTGGAGCTTGTCAAGGCTTATTGTGTAGTTGTCAGACTTTATCTCATAGTTTTCTGTTGTTTCACCGATAACTCGCTCGTCAGTGTCAACGCCCTCAGCAAGCTCGATAACGAATGCACCATAGCAAGCTCTGTAAAGCTCTTCTGCTGTGAGTTTGTCTGTGAACTTAAAGCCTATCTTGTTACCAAATGCCATTTTTGCAACAGCCTCTGATACGCCGCCGTATGATACAGCCCAGCATGAAAGCACCTTGCCCTCGGCAATAAGCTTTTCTACCTTTTCAAATACAGCCTTCAGTGAATCGAAGTTCACAAGCTTGTTGTCATCATACTCAGGCTTGATAAGAATTACCTTAGAGCCGGCCTTCTTGAATTCCTGTGAAACTACCTTGTCTGCGTCTGTTACTGAAACAGCGAATGAAACAAGTGTAGGTGGAACGTCTATTTCCTCGAATGTACCGGACATTGAGTCCTTGCCGCCGATAGAACCGCAGCCCAGTTCTATCTGTGCCTTGTATGCACCGAGAAGAGCAGACATAGGCTTGCCCCAACGCTCAGGATCGTTCTGAGTTCTCTCGAAATACTCCTGGAATGTGAGCCAGCATTTCTCATATGTACCGCCGGTTGCAATTACCTTTGCGATAGACTCAACTACTGCACTCATTGCACCATGGTATGGGCTTACAGATGAAAGATATGGGTCATAGCCCCAGCCCATAATGGAGGTTGTCTTTGTATTGCCGTGAAGAACAGGCAGCTTTGCAGCCATAGCCTGTGTAGGTGTGTTCTGATATTTGCCGCCGAATGGCATAAGAACTGTGTTTGCACCGATAGTTGAGTCAAATCTCTCAACAAGGCCCTTCTGTGAGCAGATGTTGAGGTTTGATATCATAGACTCCCAACGGTCAGCAGTGTCTTCCTCGTTGCTCTCCGCAGCGAAAACAGGTGCAGGGATAGAAATGTCTGTGTGCTTTTCTGCACCGTTTGAGTTAAGAAACTCTCTTGTAAGGTCAACGATAGTTTTGCCGCACCAGTTCATTTTAAGTCTTGGCTCAGCTGTTACTCTTGCAACCATTGTTGCCTCAAGGTTTTCCTTAGCAGCCTCAGCCATGAACTTTTCAAGGTCGCTCTTTGCGATAACAACAGCCATTCTTTCCTGTGACTCGGAGATAGCAAGCTCAGTGCCGTCAAGACCGTCATATTTCTTTGTAACGGCGTCAAGGTTTATAGAAAGTCCGTCAGCAAGCTCGCCGATAGCAACTGAAACTCCGCCTGCACCAAAGTCGTTGCAGCGTTTTATCATAGAAGTTACCACAGGGTTTCTGAACAGACGCTGAAGTTTTCTTTCCTCAGGTGCATTACCTTTCTGTACCTCAGCTCCGCAGCTTTCCAGTGAGTGGAGGTTGTGTGACTTTGAAGAACCTGTTGCTCCGCCGCAGCCGTCACGTCCTGTTCTTCCGCCAAGGAGGATAACGATATCCTCAGGCTCAGGTCTTTCACGTCTTACGTTCTCAGCAGGAGCAGCACCTACTACAGCACCTATCTCCATTCTCTTTGCAACGTAGCCCGGGTGATATATCTCATGAACATGACCGGTAGCAAGACCTATCTGGTTGCCGTATGAAGAATAACCGTTGGCAGCACCGACAACGATCTTTCTCTGTGGCAGCTTGCCTGTGATAGTGTCCTCAACAGGAACGAGCGGGTTGCCGGCACCGGTTACTCTCATTGCCTGATATACATATGAACGTCCTGACAGCGGATCTCTGATAGCACCGCCGAGGCAGGTAGCAGCACCGCCGAAAGGCTCGATCTCTGTAGGGTGGTTGTGTGTTTCGTTCTTGAACATGAGCAGCCAGTCCTCAGGCTTGCCGTCAACGTCAACTGTTATCTTAACAGAGCAAGCGTTTATCTCTTCGCTCTCGTCAAGGTCTTTGAGCAGACCGGCTTTTTTCAGCTGCTTTGCACCGATACAAGCAAGATCCATAAGTGTAACAGGCTTGTCAGTTCTGCCTGCATAAAGGTCTTTTCTTGTGTTGATGTAGTCTGCAAAGGTAGCAGCTATGTAGTCTGAGTCGATAGAAACGTTATCGACGATAGTGGAGAATGTAGTATGACGGCAGTGGTCAGACCAATATGTATCTATCATTCTTATCTCAGTGATAGTAGGATTTCTCTTTTCAACGTTCTTGAAATAATCCTGACAGAACTTGATATCGTCAAAGTCCATTGCAAGACCCAAGTCTGTGAGCATGAATCTCAGGTCATCGTCTGTTGAATAGATAAAGCCCTCAACAGTCTTGACTGTGGTCGGGATAGTATACTTGATATCAAGAGTATCAAAGCAGTCCAGTGACGCCTCTCTTGATTCAACAGGGTTTATCATATAGTGTTTTATCTGTTCAAGCTCAGCCTCAGTGAGTTTGCCTGAAACGATATATATTCTTGCTGATTTGATAGTCGGTCTTTTTCCTCCGGTGAGAAGTGAGATACACTGTGCACAGGAATCGGCTCTCTGATCGAACTGACCAGGCAGATACTCAACTGCGAAAACAAATTCGTTAGCTTTTACAGCAGGGAGGTGGTCATAGGTGACGTCAACAGCAGGCTCTGAGAAAACAACAGGTGCTGCAAGGTCAAAATCCTCTCTTGAAAGGCCTTCAGCGTCATAACGGTTTATAACTCTCAGACCTGCAAGGTTATCAAGTCCAAGGGCTGACTTGATGCCGCCGATAAGTGAATTTGCCTCAACTGCAAATTCAGGCTTTTTTTCTACATAAATACGGTAAACAGACATGGCTACATCTCCTTATAATAGTTGTTTCTATTATACTACATTTTTCGCATATTTGTCAATAAAATTCTTATTATTCGGCAGGGCATATAATTATGTGTGAATAAGCTTTGGCTCACTTGTGGATTTTTTAGTTCATAAAAGCAGAAATACCGCACCATTACAGTGCGGTATCCCTAAAATATTAATCTGCAAATGGATTTTCTGTTGGATAAAGCATACCCTTAGGCTGGTTGAAACCTATGTCGGTCATGCCGAGATAAGTCATAACGCTGTGAAGTGCCTTTCCATAGTGACCGAAAGCTACAGCACCGTGGTGTGGGTAATTCTTCTGCACGAGAACGTGGCGGTAGAATCTGCCCATTTCGTTGATAGCGAAAATTCCGATAGAACCGAATGAACGTGTTGCAACAGGAAGTACCTCGCCCTCAGCTATGTAACCCTTGAGCTGAGCGTCAGCTGTTGACTGAAAACGGAAGAATGTGATATCTCCGTCGATAATATCGCCCTCAAGAGTACCTCTTGAAATGTTAGGCTCGCTGTCAGGCTCAAGATTTCTCTTCATGATACGCTGGAACTTCATTTCAGGCTCTTTTACAAGACATGACGCTGTGTTTCCGCAGTGGAATCCCATAAATGTGTCTTTATGTGTGTATGGGAACTTGCCTGCGATATCCTCATTATAAATATCAGCAGGAACTGAGTTGTTGATATCAAGGAGCGTAGTAGGCTTTCCTGATACGCAAACGCCTATGTATTCGCTGACTGCACCATAGATATCTACCTCGCAGGCAACAGGGATACCTATCTTTGTAAGTCTTGAGTTTACATAGCATGGAACGAAACCAAACTGTGTCTGGAATGCAGGCCAGCACTTGTTTGCGAATACGACATACTTTCTTGAACCCTTGTGGGCGTCTGCCCAGTCAAGAAGAGTAAGTTCATACTGAGCAAGTCTTGGAAGTATCTCAGCCATTTTGTTGCCCTTGCCAAGCTCAGCCTCCATGTCAGCAATGACAGCAGGTATTCTCTCGTCGCCAGCGTGATTGTTGAATGACTCGAAAAGGTCAAGCTCTGAGTTTTCTTCTATCTCGATGCCCATGTTGTAAAGCTGTTTGATAGGAGCGTTGCAGGCAAGAAAATCCTGCGGACGTGGGCCGAATGAGATAACTTTAAGATCATTAAGACCGAGGATAGCTCTTGCAACAGGAACGAACTCGTTTATCATCTTTGCACACTCGTCAGGCGTACCAACAGGGTACTCAGGGATATAAGCATTGATGTTTCTCAGTGCAAGGTTGTAGCTTGCATTGAGCATACCGCAGTATGCGTCGCCTCTGTTGTCGATAAGTTCCTTGCCGCATGGTTCTTCAGCGGCTGCAACGAACATAACAGGGCCGTCAAATTTCTTTGCAAGAAGTGTTTCTGATGACTCAGGACCAAAGTTTCCGAGATATACAACAAGTGCGTTGCAGCCCGCTGCATTCACCTCGCCGAGAGCCTTGAGCATATCATTTTCGTTCTCCACAACTGTAGGACATTCATAGATATCGCCGTAAGCCTTTTTGTACTCCTGACAAACCTTGATACGTCTTGATTCAGAAAGCGACATAGGGAAACAATCTCTTGAAACTGCAACTATGCCAAACTTTACTTCTGGTATATTTTTCATGTTCTAACCTCCGATTTTCATTTATTTACGACTTTATTCTAGCATATTTTTGTGCTGTTTTCAATAGCTTTTTGTGCAAATTTTCGTGAAATTTAGTTAGCTGCCCAGCATGAAAAAGTGCGTCAGTCCAAGCCATTCTCTCACCCAGTATGTGAAAAGATATCGTGGCTCGGTATAGGCTGAATATGCGGTGACGTTTTTTACGCCCTGAGCCTTTGCCATAAGGCTTGCACGGTATTGATGAAAACCGTCTGTGACTATGGTCATATCGTGGCTCATGCTGAGTTCGTCAAGTATTTTAAGAGAGTTTTGGATATTTTCATATGTTGAGGTGGACTTGTCCTCCATTATTATCCTGCGGCTGTCAATGCCTTTTTCAAGCAGGTAGGTTTTCATTGCCTGAGCCTCGCTGATCTTCTCGTCGTCGCCCTTGCCCCCTGAAACGATGCAAAGAACGTTGGGATCGTCATTCATGGCTTTTATTGCAGCGTCAAGCCGCCTGCGTAACATTCGTGAAGGACGTTCGCCTTTTACCTGACAGCCAAGCACCACGATAACATTTGCTTTTTCGGGGCGGTTTTCCTGAGCTTTGTACATAAGCACAGACAGCACGCTTACATACACTATCCCTGCGACTATCAGAACGCTGAGAAATATAAGTCCGAATCTGCCCACTCCGTGACCCCATAGCTTTGTTATGATGCCGCAGAATTTTGTCCAGTTTGCTGTTATCAGCATAAGCATTACCGAAACGATAATGCCAAGCAGGTTTCCTGAACATATCACAGGAAATGGGACAAGAAACAAAAACAGCAGCAAGGTCTCCAGTGCCAGCAGTATTATTTTTATGCTCATTCGTTATCTCCTTATTTTTATCTGAAATGCAGCAGATAATAGGTTTGCTGCATACATTATTATAACACAACATTATTGTGATTACAAGGGAGAAAAGGGCAAAGAAAAAAGCGTCCCGCCTGAACGGAACGCTCCTGAAAGGAATGATAAGGCAATGACCCTGCGGTCGCTGCCTTAGGTCGAGATCAGATCGCCGAATTTTTCGAGAAAATCACGCTTGTCATCATATTTAGCTACCAGTGATACAGTTTTCTTTGTGCCCAGACCGAAAATACCCATAAGCGACTTTGGATTGAGTATCTTTGTGCCTGACTGCACCACCAGATCGTATTTGCAGCTGAGAGCCGCCTCGTGCAAAGTCTTGATGTCGTTAAGATCGTTTATCCTGATATAAGCTTTTATCATGTCCGTGATAATGCCCTGAGGCATATCCTCCTTTCGTAATAATAAACCTCCGTGTCATAAGGCATTTGCCTTGAAAGTCCGAAATTTTCTGATGTTTTCGGAACTTCTGATTTTGAAAATAGCATTTTCATATTGATATGTCACATATTTTAACTTATATACTATTATATGCTGCTGTGAACAAAGAGTAAACAGATATCATGTAAAATATTATATACAAAGATATTAATATGAATTTGATTTAATTCGTGTTAATTATAAATACGAAATCTGGATAATTAATCATATTTAAACGTTTTAGTTAATGTGGAACTTATGTAAAAGATATAACAAATCAGCTAAAAGTTTTCTTATTACGAAAATCTCAAACGTTTTATATGCGTTTTGAATGAAAATACAACAAAAGTAGAAAGTGTATATTCGTAAATATATTAAACTATATGAGGACATTTCGTAAAAATACGAAAACGTTTATTTTTTGCAATAAAAAAGAGCACTGAGCTTTTAACTCAGTGCTCCTGTGATATCGAAGTTTAGTCAACGATAAATTCTTTGATCTCATCAAGGAACTTAGTAGCGTCGTCTGTGTGTGCTACCAGCTGGATAGGATTTGAAAGGTCAAGGCTGAAAATACCCATTATTGACTTAGCGTCAACTGCATATCTTCCTGACGCAAGATCCACATCAAAGTCGTACATAGAAACTACGCTTACAAACTTCTTTACCGCTGCAATGGAATCGAGCATGATTTTTACCTTTGTCATAAATATTCCTCCTTCAGAATGATCGGTATTTCCGATCCTGATTCCCACATAAATTCTGTAGATTTTTTTCTCTACTATTTATATTATAAACAATTTTTCTGATTTGTCAATGGATATTTGCAAAAAAAATTAAAATATGGTACAATAGTCAAGAGCCAAAAAAACCAAAGTTTAGATTTATGCAATATGCACATATATTTTATCAACTTATTGTGCACTATCAACATTTGGATACTGAAAGGAAATCAAATATGAAAGCCTTTTTTTATACCTTCGGCTGCAAGGTAAATCAATATGAAACTGAGAATATAAAAGAATCTATGCTGTCTGAGGGGTATGAGCTTGCTGAGGACTATGCTGAGGCGGAGGTGTGCATTGTGAACACCTGCACGGTCACGGCTCAGTCTGACTCGAAGTGCCGACAGCTTATACATAAGATAAAGAAAGCCAATCCTGAGTGTCTGATAGTTCTGGCAGGCTGTTTTCCTCAGGCTTTTGAAAAAGAGGCTGCCGCTCTTGACGAGTGCGGCGTCATAGTGGGCACGGGTGCTAAAAAGGAGATACCTGCCCTTATAAAAAGGTATATCACAAGCGGTGAGCGTATTGTTAGGATAGTTCCCCGTGAAAAGGGAGAGGCATTTGAAAAAATGACAAATTCAGGTGCTGACCAAAAGACCCGTGCGTATATAAAGATTCAGGACGGTTGCGACCAGTATTGCACATACTGCATAATACCAACGGCTAGGGGACATATCTGTTCAAAGCCTTTGGAGGATATCGCACCTGAGGTGCAGCAGCTTGTTGATTCAGGTCACAAGGAAATTATCCTCACCGGCATAAATCTTTGCTGTTACGGCAGAGAGTTCAAAAACGGCACACGGCTTATTGACGCCATTGAGGCAGCTTGCGGCTGTGAGGGAGATTTCAGGGTGCGTATCGGTTCTGTTGAGCCTGAGCTTATTTCAGATGATGATATCCTGAGAATGTCAAAGCTAGAAAAGCTGTGTCCGCATTTTCATCTTTCTCTGCAAAGCGGCTGTGACGAAACACTTAAACGCATGAACCGTCACTATGATACTGCCGAGTATGAAGAGCTTTGTGAAAAACTTCGCAGGCATTTTCCTAACTGTGCAATAACCACTGATATAATGGTGGGATTTCCACAGGAAACTGACGAGGAGTTTGAAAAGTCGCTGGCATTCGCAAAGAAGATATCCTTTGCCGAGGCTCACATTTTTCCATATTCACGCAGACCGACGACTGTTGCCGACAAAATGAAAGGTCAACTCGACCGAAAGACAAAGCACAGCCGTGCTGCACAAATGGCAGATGTGTGCAATGAAACAAAGGCTTTGTATCTCAAAAGTCTTGTGGGCACGGTTCAGGAGGTTTTGTTTGAAAAGGAAACAAGCCCTCAGTGGCATCAGGGTCATGCACCAAATTATGTGACTGTGAAGATTCCAAGGGACAGCGAGGACGTTTCTTTGCGTCGGCAGCTTTTGAAGGTAGAGATAACTTCATCAGACGGCGAATTTTGCTACGGAAAACTTATATGAGTACAAAAAAGAGGACCGCAAATGCGATCCTCTTTTGTTATATCCAAATATACTCAGGCTTATCCAAGCTTTGCAAGGATTATCTCCTTCATCTTTCCTGGGTTAGCCTTGCCCTTTGAGGCTTTCATGCACTGACCAACAAGATAGCCAAGTGCATTTGTCTTTCCGCCCTTGTAGTCATTTACGGACTTTTCATTAGCGGCGAGAACATCGTCAGCGATCTTTTCAAGTGCACTGTCATCGGAAACCTGTGCAAGACCCTGTTCCTCAATAATGTCGCTTACCTTTTTGTCCTCTTCAAGAAGAACTGCAAAGACTTTCTTTCCTCCTGCGTTGGAAATGGTCTTTGCCTCGATAGCGGCAGCGAGGTCTGTGAGGTTGTCAGGTGTGAGCTTTGTGTCCTCAAGCGTTTTGCCTGTGGCGTTCATGTACTTAACAAGGTCGCCGAGTATCCATGTTGTGTAGCACTTTGCAGGGAACTTGTCCTTTGCCATGCAGTCGTCAAAAAGCTTTGCAAGGGAAACTGACTCAGCGATAAACGTTGCGTCCTTTATGTTAAGACCGAACTTCTTTACATATCTGAGTATCTTTACATTCGGCAGCTCAGGGATACTTTTTTTCAGCTCGTCAACACGCTCCTGCTCCACAACGATAGTAAGCAGGTCAGGCTCAGGGAAGTAACGATAATCCTGAGCGTCCTCCTTTGAACGCATTGGAATGCTCATTCCCTTTTCGTCGTCCCAACGGCGTGTTTCCTGCTCGACCTTTCCGCCTGCTTCAAGAACAGCTATCTGTCTTTCTACCTCGTAGTCGATACCTCTTACAGCGGCAGAAAAGCTGTTTACGTTCTTCATCTCAGAACGTGTGCCGAATGGCTCGCCCGGCTTGTGAACTGATACGTTTACGTCACATCTGATAGAACCTTCCTGCATCTTACAGTCGCATATGCCAAGATACTGGAGAATAGATTTCAGTGTTTCAAGATAGACCTTAGCCTCCTGTGAAGAACGCATATCAGGCTCTGAAACTATCTCGATAAGCGGAACGCCGCAGCGGTTAAGGTCAACAAGTGATACACCGTGGAACTTGTCAGAGTGGAGCAGCTTACCGGCGTCCTCCTCGATGTGTATTCTTGTGATACCGATCCTTCTTTCCTCGCCGTCAACAAGGATATCAACATAACCCTTGCCGCAGAGAGGAACTTCAGCCTGTGATATCTGATAAGCCTTTGGCAGGTCAGGATAGAAATAGTTCTTTCTGTCCTGCTTGCAGATACGGTTTATCTCGCAGTTGAGTGCGTGACCCATTCTTATTGCATAATCTACTACCTTTTCGTTAAGAGTAGGCAGTGTGCCAGGCATACCCATGCAGATAGGGCACACCTGTGAGTTGACTTCAAGACCGAACTGGTTCTTGCAGTCGCAGTATATTTTTGATTCGGTATTAAGCTCAGCATGAGTTTCAAGACCGATTACAACTTCGTAGCCTTTTACCATTTTTGTGACCCCTTTCCTTAAAGCTCAGGCATTTTGAATCCGCCCAAAAGCTGCTCATAAGCATATGCTGTGTCAAGCAGACGCTGCTCTGTAAACTTTCCGCCGATAAGCTGCATACCAACAGGCAGACCCTTTTCGTCATATGCACAAGGTATGCTTATTGCAGGCAGACCTGCAATGTTTACTGTAACGGTGCAGATATCGTTTGCGTACATTTTAAGGGGATCGTCTGTGTTTTCGCCGATCTTGAAAGCTGTTGAAGGAACTGTCGGAGTAGCGATAACGTCAACGTCAGAGAACTGAGCGGCGAACTCCTGCATTATTCTCTTCTGAACGAGCTTTGCTTTCTTGTAGTATGCGTCATAGAATCCTGATGAAAGCACGAATGTGCCAAGCATTATTCTTCTCTTTACCTCGTCGCCAAAGCCCTCTGAACGTGTTCTTTCGTACATATCAACAAGTCCGTCATATTCTTCGGCTCTGAAACCGTATCTTACGCCGTCAAATCTTGCAAGGTTCGATGATGCCTCAGCTGAGGAAATGATATAGTATGATGAAAGTGCATAATCTGTAGAAGGCAGTGATATCTCCTTAACAGTCGCACCCTGCTTTTCAAGTTCCTTGACAGCGTTCATTACAGACTGCTTAACGAACGGGTCGATACCCTCGCCGAAATACTCCTTTGGGATACCTATTCTCAGACCCTTTACGTCAGCCTTGAGGTCTGCTGCAAAATCAGGATACTCTCTATAGGAAGAAGTAGCGTCATACTTGTCATGACCAACGATAGCGGACTGTACCATAGCAACGTCCTTTACGCACTTGCCGAGAGGTCCGATCTGATCCAGTGAGGACGCAAAAGCAACAAGACCGTATCTTGAAACGCTGCCGTATGTAGGTTTAAGACCTACAACGCCGCAGTATGACGCAGGCTGTCTGATAGATCCGCCTGTATCAGAACCAAGGGTAACGATAGCCTCTCTTGCTGCAACAGCGGCAGCAGATCCGCCTGATGAACCGCCAGGTATCCTCTCAGTATCAAAAGGGTTCTTTGTTGGCTTGAAATGTGAGTTCTCAGTTGATGAACCCATAGCGAACTCGTCCATGTTGAGCTTGCCGGTCACAACGATATCGTCAAGCTTGTTCATAACAGTTGCGTTGAACGGCGGAACATAGTTGCCAAGCATTTTTGACGCACAGGTCGTTCTCAGACCCTTTGTTGAGATATTATCCTTGATACCAACAGGTATACCTGCCAGCGGAGAAAGCTCTTCGCCCTTTGCAAGCTTTTCGTCTATCTCAGCGGCTTTTTTCATAGCGTTCTCTTCGTCAAGTGTCAGGTAAGCGTCTACCTTGTCCTCAACGGCTTTGATTCTGTCAAAAACAGACTTTGTAAGCTCTGTGGAGCTTATTTCCTTGTTCTTTATCATTTCTGACAAGTCGCAAGCGTTTCTTTCAAAAAGTTCCAATTATAACACTCCTTACTCTACTGTTTTAGGCACGACCAGACAGCCTGCCTTTACCTGAGGAGCGTTCTGCATAAGCTCCTGTCTTGTGAATTTATCCTGAACAGCCACGTCTTTTCTGAGTATCATCGGGTTGTCAGGGTCAAGGGTCATTTCGTCCTGAATGTCGGGGAGTTTTTCAACCATTCCCACGATGTTTTCCATTTCTGACTCAAACTTATCAAGCTGATCGTCTTCGATGCGAAGTCTTGCAAGCTTGGCAATGTGTTTAATGTCAATGTTCATTTTACATTCCTCCTGTTTTATTTATATAAAAAGATATTATCTTATTTTATCTCTAGCATAGGCGTGCGAACACTGTTCGCCCCTACAAAGATACGATACTTTTATTACTTTATCATATCTTTGAACTGTTCCTCGGTTATTATCTCGATACCAAGCTGCTGAGCCTTGTCAAGCTTGCTGCCAGCCTCTTCACCTGCAAGAACATAGTCCGTTTTTTTGGACACCGAGCCGCTTGCCTTGCCACCGTATTTTTCAATAAGTGCCTTTGCCTCACTTCTTTTAAGCGTCGGCAAAGTGCCTGTGAGTACAAAGGTCTTGCCTGCAAAGCGGTCGTCTATCTGTATCTTCTCATACTTTGTGTTTATCCCACATTCTCTGAGCCTTCTAACAAGCTCCGTCATGTGCTCTTCGTGGAAAGCGTTGTAAACGCTCTGAGCCATTACTCCGCCGAAACCGTCTATCTCAGCTATCTGCTCTGCGGAGGCGTTCATGATGTTGTCAAGGTCGCCGAATTTGTCGCAAAGAAGTTTCGCAGAGGCTTGTCCGATATTTCTGATGCCAAGACCAAATATCAATCTGTCCAAAGAATTGGACTTTGATCTTTCTATAGCACCGAGAAGATTGTTCACTGACTTTTCCTTGAAGTTATCAAGCTGCAAAAGCTTGTTCTCGCTGAGCGTGTAAAGGTCAGCCACAGAAGTGATAAGTTTGCTGTCAAGGAGAGTGTGAACTATCTGTGGGCCAAGTCCGTCAATGTTCATTGCACCCTTTGATGAAAAGTGAACGATGCTCCTGAATATCTGGGCAGGGCACTCAACGTTCGGACATCTCACAGCAGCCTCTTCCTCTGACTTCACAAGCTTTGTTCCGCATACCGGACAGCACTCAGGGAGCGTGAAAACACCGTCGCCGTGCTTTTCCACAGAACCCAGCACTTCAGGGATTATATCTCCAGCCTTGCGGACCTTGATGATATCCCCAACGGAAATGTTCTTTTCTCTTATAAAATCCTGATTGTGCAAAGTAGCCCTTGAAACGCTCGTTCCTGCAAGAAAAACAGGCTCAAACACAGCCACAGGGGTTATCGCACCTGTTCTGCCCACGTTAAGCTCGATATCAAGCAGCTTTGAGGTCTTTTCCTCAGGCGGAAATTTATAAGCCACAGCCCACTTAGGCACTTTTGCAGTCGCACCGAGCACTTCACGCTGTCTGAAATCGTCAACCTTTATAACAACGCCGTCAATGTCGAACGGCAAGTCAAAACGCTTTTCACCGATAGCTTTTATGCAGTCTATGACCTCATCAGCCGTTGACACACGCTTGTAATCAGGGATAGTCTTGAATCCCAGCGTTTTCAGATAGTCAAGGGACTCCTTGTGAGAAGTAAGTTCCTTGCCCTCTATCTGCTGAACGTTGAACACGAATATGTCAAGCTTTCTTTTAGCCGCTATTTTAGGATCTTTCTGTCTGAGAGAACCTGCGGCAGCGTTTCTAGGATTTTTGAAAGGCTGCTCGTCATTGTCCTCCTGTTCTTTTACAAGTTTCAGGAAAACGTTCCTCGGCATATATGTTTCGCCCCTGACTTCTATCAAAGGCAGCTCTTCGTTTATTTTGATAGGTATGGACTTTACAGTCTTGAGATTTGACGTAACGTCCTCGCCAACGAAACCGTCGCCACGGGTCGAACCTATGACAAGCTCGCCGTTGTGATATTCAAGAGAAACGGAAAGTCCGTCTATCTTAGGCTCAACAACGAACTGCGGCTTATCCACGGCCTGCTGAACAGTTTCAACAAAGCTCCTCACCTGTTCAAATGAAAAAACGTCCTGCAAAGAACCCATTTGTACACGGTGGGTGACTTTCTCGAATATAGATATAGCCTTGCCGCCTACACGCTGAGTAGGGGAGTCACTTCTGACAAACTGCGGAAACTGTTCCTCAAGCTCTCTGAGTTCCTGCTGGAGCATATCGTATTCATAGTCGGATATTTCGTTTCGGTCCTCAACGTAATAAAGCTGGGAGTGATAGTTCAAAAGCTTAACGAGCTCGTCTATACGTTTTTTAGCGTCCTGTTCGTTCAAAATAATACAACTCCGTTTCTGTCAACATTTTACGGCATATCATACCCTAATATTATACCATAATCACCGCCGAAATACAAGCCTTTTTTCTATAAACTGCGAAAAAATCAGCCTTTGCCCTTTGATAAGTACATATCAGGTATCTCGCCAACAATGACAGTTTCGCTCACGGGATAGTCATAGCTTACCGTGATGTCAGTTGAGTGTGCAGGCAGAATGGCTGTCATTTCAACAGTGACCGTGAGATAAAGGCTGTATTTGGTCTGATTTATACCTGCCTCAGTGAAAAGGCTTTTAAGCTCCGTTTTTGCCGCACCTATCTGATGCAGCCGCAGCGGAATGTAAAAGCCTCTTCCAGTGAGTATATTTATTCCCGAAAGCGTTCCGATAGGTACACTTAGCTTTGTGCCCTCAAGCTGCGAAAGGCTCTCTTTCACAGCCTTTGAAACGCTGCTTTGCAGCCTGTTCACTGCGGCTGTGTCGCTGTTTATGGAGGTTATCCTGCCGTCTGTTTCGGATATTTTTATATAACTGCTTTGCGGCAGCTTTTTAAGCTCTTGGCTTATTGCCGCATTTATCACATCTAGTGCAGCCTGCTTGCTCTCAAATTCGCTTATCTCGCTGATGTGCCTTGAAAGCTGTGCAAAAAACACAGCCGTGAGCAGTGCAAGAACAACGGTAAAAGCCAGCAGTATATATGAAAGTTTGTTTTTTAAAGAACGCTTGTGAACACTCAAAAAAATCACCGCCTTTGGCTTATTATATACCAAAATGCGGTGAAATGTGATTATTTAAGTTCGACTATGGTTACTCCGTCCTCGCCCTCGCCGTAAACTCCATTTCGGAAGGATTTTACAGACGGGTGCACCCTCAGTGCACGCCTTATGGCGTCACGGAGAATACCGGTGCCTCTGCCGTGGATTATGGTGAGCATCGTCACTCCTGACATGATAGCGTCAGAAATGAACTGTTCCATTTCGTGAACGCCCTCGTCTGCGGCATAGCCTCTGATATCAAGCTCGGTGGATACCTTTCTTGTCATGCGGCTTTCGATGCCGCTTTTGGATACGCCGCCTTTTTTTACAGGCTTTTTGGACTGTTTCTGCGGCTGCTGCTTTTCGATAAGCTGAAGTTTTTTTACATCTATCTTGGTTTTCATTATGCCTGCCTGAATAAAGCACATTCCGCTGTTGTCAGGTGGCGTTATAACGATACCCTTTCTGTTGGTGTCAACGATAAGAACGCTGTCGCCCTTTTTGAGCGGCCTTGGCAGCACATATCCCTCGTTCCTGCTTTCAGAAACAGGGTTAGCCTCGTTGTAAAGCTTGTTCATTGTGGACTTCTGCTTGTGTCTTGCGTCGATAGCTTTTTGAGTGAAGTTCGGGTTCTCTTTCTCTTTTCTCAGCTTGTCAAGCTCGTCAACAAGTGCCTGCGATTCACGCTGAACACGGTTCACTATCTGCTGAGCCTCACGTCTTGCATTTTCAAGCTCTGCCTCTTTTTGGTCATAGAACTTTTCTTTCTGTTCTGCAAGTTCTTTTCTGAGAGCCTCGCTTTCGGCACGGTATTTTTTTGCAAGCCTGTTGTTTTCTTCAAGCTGTATCCTCGTGCGTTCAAGATTGTCTATGATAGTTTCAAACTTTCTGTTGTCCTCAGAGATAAGCGACTCGGCATATTTTATGATATCCTTGTCGATACCAAGGCTTTCGGATATCGCAAATGCGTTTGACTTGCCCGGCGAGCCGATTATGAGCCTGTATGTTGGGTGCAAAGTCTGCACGTCAAATTCACATGAGGCATTTTCCACATCAGGCGTGTCAATGGCATACATTTTAAGTTCCTGATAGTGCGTGGTAGTAACGAGCGTCGCACCGAATATCCTTATGCGTTCGATGATAGCCACCGCCAGTGCAGCACCTTCTACAGGGTCAGTGCCTGAGCCAAGCTCGTCAAGGAGCACAAGACTTTCGCTGTCAGCCTCGTCAAGTATAGTCTTTACTCTGCTCATGTGAGAGGAGAATGTAGACAGGTTGTTTTCTATTGACTGCTGGTCGCCGATATCAACGAGCACGTTTTTATATACTGATATCCTGCTGCCGTCTGACGCAGGAATGAGCAGTCCACACATTGTCATAAGTGTGAGCAGACCCACCGTTTTCAGCACAACAGTTTTACCGCCAGTGTTAGGACCTGTGATTATCAGCGAGTGATAGTCAGTGCCGATAGAAAAATTGATAGGCACAACTTTTTTGGGGTCGATAAGAGGGTGACGAGCCTTGTTGAGTACGATAACTCCGTCATCAGATATCTCAGGGAGCATTGCCCTCATTTTAGCACCGAGATTTGCCTTTGCAAAATAAAGGTTAAGCTCAGTGACCGCATTGTAGTTTGAAATGAGCTGGTCTTTCATTTGAGCACATTCCATAGAAAATTCTGCGATTATCCTGTGTATCTCGTCCTGCTCCTGACCCTGCAAAATTCGTATATCATTGTTTGCCTCCACAACTGACATAGGCTCGATAAAAAGTGTTGAGCCTGTGGCAGAGGTGTCATGTACAAGTCCGCTGACATTGCCCTTGAACTCAGTTTTAACAGGCAGAACGAAACGTCCGTCACGCATTGTGACGATGCTCTCCTGCAAATATTTCTGAGTGCTGGGGGACTTTATCATCTTGTCAAGAGTTTCTCTTATCTTCAGTCCTGAACGTGTTATCTTCTGCCTTATGCTACGCAGTTCAGCACTTGCATCGTCAGAAAGCTTTGTGTCGTCTATGATAGCCGTTTCCAATCTCTGCTGCAAAAACTTGTTAGGATAGAGCATCTCAAAAAGATATGAAAGGGAGGTATCCTTGTTCTCACACTGCTCATACCAGTGATGAAGTTCATATGTTTGAGCCAGCAGCCTTCTTATCTGGATAAGCTCTCCCAAAGAGAGCACTCCGCCTGTCTCGGCTCTTTTGATGTAAGTTGATACGTCATTTATGTTATAAAAATTCGGCGTGCCGTATCTCACGCTGAGTTCAAGTGCCTCGGCGGTCTTGCCCGTTTCTTTCTTGACCGTGTAAAGGTCAGAGCAAGGCTTTATCGCCATAGCCATTTTCTTCGTTCTTTCGTTGGAGCACTCTTTTGAAAGCATTTCAAGAATTTTGTTCAGCTCCAGCGAATCATAAAATCTTTCGTCCATTATATATACCTCAAAATATGACAATAGGCAAAGCTACGCAATGCCTACAAAAGTCTGTAAAAATCAAGTGACGGAAACTTGCCTTTCAGATTATATCTCACGAACCGCTCTGTGAATGCGGTCAGCTTTTTCTGATACTTTTCGCTTATCTTAAAAGCAAAAAGCCGCTTGTATTCCGTCAGTGCAATAAATCGGACTATGTACAGCATAGTCCTGTCCAGTTCAATATCGTAAATGCTGTCAGGATTGTAGCAGCATTTGTCGCACTCCAGCAGACCTGTTGACAGGTTGAAGTGCATAATGTCAGCCTCATACGCCATACAAACCGAACAGCCGAGAAGTGCAGGTCTTAATCCTGCCTCGCAAAGCAGCCTAAACTCAAAGACCGATTTCAGCAGCTCGTTGTCTCTTTCGCCGTTGTTGAGAAAATAAAGCGTGTTTAGGGTCAGCCTGAGTATCTCGTCACAGCCGCTCTCCTCAGTTCTTATATACATGAGCAGTTCAGAAAAGTATGACGCAAGAGCCGTTTTCTTAGGGTCGAGCCTGATGTTATAGAAAAGCTTTTCCGACTCGCTGCTGTTGAGAAAGAAAACCGACTGATTTTTTGCGTTCTTCTTTTCTTCCACGCAAAGCTTTGAATATGCAAACAGCTGCGTTGCTGACGCATTTTTCGTGCTTTTTCTGCCGCCCCGAACAAATATATCTATGACTCCACGCTCTGCTGTGAGAACTGTGACAGACTTGCTCGACTCGCCCCTGTCATTTTCTCTCAGTATCAGTCCCATAAAGGTCAGCATTGTCAGTATCCTCTCTTCTGTGTGCGGCATATTTGAGATAATCCTCTATCCTGCCGCTTTCAAAGAACTTGTCCCACAAACTCATAATGATTACCGCCTTTCTGTCTTAATGATATTATCAGCTTTTGGTGCGGTCATTATGAGCGGAAAAAATTGTTTTACTCAAGTCCGAAATTCTTTATCATGCCCTCACGGTTTCTCCAGCCCTCTTTTACCTTTACCCAGCACTGGAGGTTTACTTTTATCTGGAAGAAGTCCTCAAGGTCAGCTCTTGCCTCCTGACCTATCTTTCTTAGCATCGAGCCGCCCTTGCCTATAAGTATACCCTTGTGGGATTCTCTCTCACAGTATATAGTCGCAGTCACGTCAAGTATAGGTTCGCCGTTTCTGTTTTCACGTTCGCCAAGCTGCTCGATAGTTACAGCTATGCCGTGAGGGACTTCATCGTTAAGGTCGTTAAGAGCCTTTTCTCTGATTATTTCAGCCATTATCACCTTTTCAGGCTGGTCTGTGAACTTATCATCAGGGAAGTAGTGCGGACCTTCTACAGCGTTCTTTTCAAGATCCTCCATGATAATGTCAAGACCGTCCTTTTCAAGAACGCTCACAGGAACGATATCTATAAAATCATAAAGCTTTGAATACTCAGCTATCACTGCGATAAGATCCTCTTTGTTTTCAAGAAGATCTATCTTGTTGAGCACAAGTATGACCTTTGTCTTGCCTGCCTTAAAGCCCTTTACAAGCTCACGTTCGTTCTCTGATATTTTCTTTGTGCAGTCAGCCATAAGGATAATAAGGTCAACGCCTGCCACAGACTCGTTCACAGCGTTGAGCATATGCTCTGAAAGCTTGTTTTTAGCCTTGTGCATACCAGGAGTGTCCATGAAAACGAACTGTGTATCTCCCTTAGTGAGAACGCCTGTTATCTTAGTCCTTGTTGTCTGTGGCTTGTTGCTCACTGCGGCTATCTTTTCGCCAACAAGAGCGTTGAGCAGTGAAGATTTACCGGCATTTGCACGTCCCACAATAGTAACAAAGGCATTTTTTGAATTTGCATTTTTCTTGTTCATATATATTTTCCTTATCTTTTTTTATCTTTGTCAGCAGGCGTTTTGAACACCCACATGAGCCACAGTATAACTCCTGCGGCAAGAACTACGCAAAGCCATATCCGCTCTGCAAAATAAGAGGCTATCGCTGCAAAAGCAGAATAGTCCCAGAATATCTTTATTCCCACAGCCACAGAAACGACCGCCGCAACGAGAACAGCACCTGCCGCACAGTCTTTAGCTTTCTTCGCAAAAGCATTTTTATCCTTGCACATCATGTCAACAGCAGCCTCAACAGCCGTGTTCACAAGTTCCAGCGAGATAACAAGCCCTATGCAGATATACACAGCGGCAGTTTCTGCGGCACTCAGCTCATAAAACCGCATAAGCAGTATCACAAGCAGTGCAGCACCGATATGGAACCGCATATTGCGTTCTGTTTTTATACAGCTGATAACGCCCTCAAAGGCGTAAACAAAGCCCTTGAAAAAGCGTCCTATCCCTGTTTTACCTGTGTTCATGCTCGCCTAAAAATGTAGCGTCACGGGAGATGCCGAGATTACCAAGTATAGCCTCTTCCTTTTCACGCATTATCCTCTCCTGAAGATGACTTTCCTCATGGTCATAGCCAAGAAGATGCAGCATAGAATGTACTGTCAAAAAGCCTATCTCTCTTTCAAGAGAGTGACCGTATATCTCAGCCTGACGGTAAGCCGTTTCAAGGCTTATGACGATATCGCCAAGGAGAAAAGCACCTGTTTCATGGTTCATATCGAATTCGCCGTCCTCGCCGAGAGGAAAACTCAGCACATCTGTTGAACGGTCTATGTTTCTGTGCTCCTTGTTGAGTTCATGTATCTGCTCGTCATTTACAAAGGATACAGACACCTCAAAATCATCATTGTGTCCCTCATATTCCAGCACGGCGTGGCAGCAGCGTCTTACAAGCAGTCTTATTCCTACAGGTATCTTAACTTCTGCCTGATTATTTGTTATCATTACTTTTACCTTGCCCATTGCTTTTTCACATTCCTTTTTTGTTATATTTTTCATAAGCAAGGATTATGTCCTGCACAAGCTTGTGGCGGACAACGTCCTTGTCGGTAAATCTGTTTATCGATATATCATCAATGCCCTTTAGCACATTCATTGCCTGGATAAGTCCTGATTTTCTCTGGTCAGGCAGGTCTATCTGCGTTATGTCGCCTGTTATGACTATCTTCGAGTTGAATCCAAGACGTGTAAGGAACATCTTCATCTGCTCATGAGTGGTGTTCTGAGCCTCGTCAAGGATAATGAAAGAATCGTCAAGAGTACGTCCTCTCATATATGCCAGCGGTGCGACTTCTATGCAGCCACGCTCCTGCTGTTTTGCAAAAGTATCAGGGCCGAGCATTTCAAAAAGTGCGTCATAAAGAGGTCTGAGATAAGGGTCTACCTTGCATTGCAGGTCGCCCGGAAGAAAGCCGAGCTTTTCGCCTGCCTCCACCGCAGGACGTGTAAGGATTATCTTCTCCACCTCATGTGCCTTGAAAGCCTTTACAGCCATTGCTACAGCGAGATAAGTTTTGCCTGTTCCCGCAGGACCAACGCCCATGACGATAGTCTTTTTTCTTATGGCCTCAACGTATCTTTTCTGACCGAGAGTTTTCGGCTTAACGAGTTTTCCGCTCACCGTCACGCACACGCCGTCGTCAGACATATGCTTTATCTCATACTGCTTGCCCTCTCTCACAAGTGTGAAAACATATCTTATGGTCTGCTCAGTGATAGCCTCGCCCTTGTTGATAAGAGCGATAAGACTGTTTATAGCCTCCGAGGCGTTAAATACGTTTTCCTCGTCGCCTGTTATCTTGATATCGTCACCTCTGCCGAGAATGACAACGTTATACTCTTTTTGGATAAGATTAACGTTCTCATCATAATTGCCGAAAAGGCTGAGCACAGTTTCCATTCTGTCAACGCTGATAAGTTTTTCCGCCATTAGCACAACTTCCTCTTTTTTGATCTGATATACCTATTATATAAAGTTATTATATCACATTTTTTTATTGATTGCAACAATCTCAGTAAGATTTAACACATTTTTATGCACCTTTTAACACTTTCTAATCATTTTTTGATGAAAAATTCAACCTCTCTGCAAAGTTCCCCATAGAGGGTGTATGTAACGGTAGTAGAAACGCCGTTTTCCGTCACATTATCCTCTGCCTTACGGCCTTTTATCTCATAGTCTGAGAGAAAATTCTCCTCATACAAAAACGCCTTGTGGTGAACGGCGTCCAGAGCCTGCTGTTCGGTGAGAGTGGTCTGTGAGAATTTATATTCTTCAAGGTCACAGGTGGTGATGCCAAAAGGCATTTCAAGCCCGAAAAGCGAAAGGGGAGTGTAGCTCTGCTGATTTTTCCAGTAGCCCTCAGGCTTTGAGATGAAAAGCGGAATATCTGCGTCAAACACCGTGAAAAAGCGTTTTGTATCGTTTTTGCCGGTCATTGTTTCTGCCGTGTCCTCAAAGGGCTGAGTGAATGTGACAGTGCGTTCAAAAGTTCCCAATATCCTGCCCTTGGAGCGTGCATAGCTTGTCTTTGTTTCGATGTTTTCCTTGCCGTCCACCCAGCTGGATTTCGAGGTGACTATCTCGCCGCCTACAACGATGTCGCCCTTTGTCACTCCGCTGCCTACAGGTATTTTTAGCTGACCGTCAAAGACCTCGACTTTTTCTATTACTCCGTTCTCACAAGCGACAAGATTTGAGGGATAGCGGTTGGATTCACGCTTTGCGTCACCCTCAGTTTCTATAACGTCTATTATCAGCGTGTTGCCCTTGCGTGTTATGCCTGCCCATGATATGCCCTCCACCTTTTGCTTTAAGGCACGTTCTGTGACTATAAGGTCAATGCTTGGGATATAAGTCCCAGTTTCGATACCTTCGGCTTTCAGCACTGACATAACGCCTTTCCTGATGCTCTCGTCATCGCTTAGTATGTCAAAACGCACCACCACGTTTGAAAGATAAACACAGGAAAGCATTACCGCAGCAGTGCCGATAACAAGTCCGCCTCTGCCGAAAAAACGCTTTGCAAGAACAAAGCTGCCATGACGTTTTGCAGGCGTGCAGTCAAGCCCCAGCTCGCCGCATAGCTTTTCAAGAGCCTTGCAGTGTTCCGCAGGGATACGAAGAGAAAGCTTTTCACCCTTTTCGCACATTTTTCTTACAGGCAGCTTATCCGACATCACTCTGCGGTAAAACTTTGTAAAGCTGTCCCCTGTGATGATATAATCTGTATAACCGAAAATCATTATTCTCTCTCCCTGATCTTTCTTGACACCAGCTTGACCGACTCTATTTTTCCTCTTATCTCAACGCTGTCGGTGCAGAAGTTTGACATTGTAAGACCGCTGCCCCATATCTCTATCTCAAAAGAACCTGTGAGCACCTTTGCCATTATCTCACTGCATTCTATTATCTGCTTGCAGTTTTCTATTATGGCGGATCTGTCGTCTGTTATGCTTATGTAGGAACTCAGTGCGGTGAGTTCTTTTGTCATGCCGAAAAAGCTTAGGAATGGTATCTTTTTCATTTTGCGTCCTCCGTTCGTTGTGCAATGTTGTCCTATGCCTAATTATATTATGGGACAGACTGACATATACTTGAAAAGTGAAAAAGGAGGTCATGAAAAATGTTGAAAAGGCTGGCAAAGGAGCTTTGCATATACAATGTGACAGGGGTGGTCATATGGTTTTGCATTATCGCAATATCAGGCGGCGAGAGCGTAAAGCTTGGCATCTCTGAGGCGGTAGACCGCTGCATGAACGTCATAATCCCGTCGCTGTTCGTTTTTATGGCATTGTCACAGATACTTGTGTCAAGCGGGCTTTACTACTGCGTTTCGATGCCTTTTTATCCCATATCAAGATTTATAATGGGCATACCACCTGAGCTGTTCTTTGTTTTCCTACTTGGAAACACCGCCGGCTATCCTGTGGGCGTAAAACTGCTTTCAGACCTGAGCGAAAAGAATATGATATCACAGCGGACGGCAAAGATAATGTCATGCTTTTGCTGCTGCGGAGGGCCTGCGTTCTATTCGGGAACGGTAGGGCTTGCAGTTTTCGGCTGTACGGGAGCAGGCATTGCAGTGTTCGTGTCGATACTTGCGGCGAATTTTCTCACGGCACTTGTTTTGGGCAGAAGAATAAATGAGTGCAAAACAACTTCAAAGCCAAAATTCACACTAGACGGCAGAATGTTCACTGACAGCGTTATATCGGCAGGAAAGTCGCTTTTTGTTATTTGTGTGATGATAGTCTTTTTCGGTGCATTCATGTCTGCATTGGAATACTGCGGAGCGTTCAGCTTTTTGCAAAATATGTTCCAAATGTCAGATAACGGACTTGTGCTTGTGAAAAGCTGTCTTGAAATAACCTCTCTGACTCAGCTTTCAGACAGTCCGTTCTATCTTCTGCCGTATATAGCCGCCGTGTGCTCATTTGGCGGTCTGTGCGTTATGATACAGATAGCCGCCTTAGGCGTGGATTTTTCCCTTGCACCGTTTTTTATCTCACGTCTGACCTCAGCCTTGCTGTCCGCTGTCATATGCCGTTTTATCTATCCTTTCTTTATCCCCGACTCGATATTGACTGCTGTTACAAATAATGTTAAATTCGTCAAAGTGAACAATTTCGTACCCTCGTTTTGCTTAATTATGATGATTTTATTACTAACTTTGAAGAAAAGACTAGCATTTTCTAAAACAGTGTGATATAATTAATAGCAAATGAGAAAAGATTAACTTACTTAAAGGAGTTGTATAAATCATGGCAAAGAAGAGCTATTTTGGTAACAGGATTTCACCGTCATGTTCTTACTGCCTTTTCGGCAACAGATCAAGAGAAGGAAACAAGGTGCTCTGTGAAAAGCAGGGTCTGGTAGACGCTGATTACAGCTGCAAGAAATGGGTATATGACCCTATCAAGCGTGTTCCTAAGAAACAGCTTAACATTCCTAATCAGGAAGACGATGTTATCTAATATTACATAAAATATGCCGTACACTTAATTGTGTACGGCTTTTATATTGCAAAAGATCCGCAGAGCATTTTGATTTGCCCTGCGGATCTTTTTATATCTTCTTTATCTTGGTATAATTTGCCATTATCTTTTTCGTTCCACGGTTGTCAAAGGCTATCTCCACAAGGGTGTCGTTAGCCATAGGCTTTGAGCTTAAAACAGTGCCCTCGCCGAATATCTTGTGGATAACTCTGTCGCCGGCGGAGAACGTTTCGGTGTTCACTGTAACGCTGTTCCTGTCCGCTTTACGCTGAGCGATCTGCTGCTGTAAACTCATGCTGTGAGGCTTTTCGTAGCCGTTGAGATAAGCGGACGGCTTTGCCGCCTCTGATTTCTTTTCGATACAGTCGGCAGGAAGTTCCTTTATAAAGCGTGATATCCTGTTGCGGTCGGTGCGTCCGTAAAGCATACGCTCTTCAGCGTGGGTGAGATAAAGTTTTTCCTTTGCTCGTGTCACCGCAACATAAGCAAGCCTGCGTTCCTCTTCTGTGTCAGCCTCCGATTCAAGACTTCTTGATGAAGGGAAGATGTTGTCCTCCATGCCCACCACGAAAACTATCGGGAATTCAAGACCCTTTGCAGAGTGCATCGTCATGAGTACAACATAGTCAGCGTCGGAATCGAGATTATCAACATCAGTGTAAAGGGATATCTCCTCAAGAAAGCCAGAAAGTGACGGCTCGTCTGCATTTTCCTCATAGCTTGACATGGTGGATTTAAGCTCGTTGATGTTTTCAAGACGAGTCAGACCCTCGTCACCCTGCATTTCAAGATAACGCTTGTAGCCTGTCATATCAAGGAGCTTGTCTAAAAGTTCTCCAAGTGGCAGCGTGTCAGAAAGCTCGGTAAGCTCCGAAAGCATATCGCCCACAGGCATAAGCTGTTTTGAACGCTTTACAAGCGGTGCAAGCATATCAGCCTCCTGCATGATATGGATAGGAGAATCGCCAAGGTCGGAGGTTATCTGTTCAAGTGCGTTGACAGTCGCCTCACCGATACCACGTTTAGGCTCATTGATTATTCTTCTCAGGCGGAGAAAGTCGAAATGGTTGTTTATAACAGAAAGATAAGCAAGTATGTCCTTTATTTCCTTTCTGTCATAGAATTTCAGACCGCCTATTATTTTATATGGTATGCCGCTTTGTATGAACGTCTGCTCTAATGCGTTTGACTGTGCGTTCATTCGGTAGAGTATAGCATGGTCATTGTATTTTCTGCCCTTGTTTATGTCCTCAAGAATGGTGTCAGCCACAAATTTAGCCTCGCTGCGTTCGCTTGACGCCTTGTAGACTGTGACCTTTTCTCCTTCACCTGAGGCAGTCCACAGATTTTTGCCCTTTCTGCCCTGATTGTTGCTTATAAGCTGGTTTGCACAGTTTAGGATATTCTGCGTTGAACGATAATTCTGTTCAAGCTTTATGACATCAGTATCAGAGTTGCAGTTGAACTGCTCCTCAAAGTTAAGAATATTTTCTATCGTCGCACCACGGAATTTATAGATACTCTGATCGTCATCACCTACAACGCACAGATTGTGGAATTTCTGGGACAGCAGTGATACCAGTCTGAACTGTGCCTTGTTGGTGTCCTGATACTCATCGACCATTATGTATTTATACAAGTTCTGATAGTGGTCGAGCACGTCAGGAAACTGCTCAAAAAGCTTGACCGTGTGGCAGATGATATCGTCAAAGTCCATGGCGTTTGCGGCTTTGAGTTTCTGCTGATAATGCTTGTATACCTTGCCTATGGTGAGGTCACGGTAATCTCCTGCCGCAGAGGTGATGAACTCGTCAGGCTCTTGGAGCTGGTCTTTTGCGTGGGATATTTCGCTTAGTATAGCTCTCGGCGGGAACATCTTTTCAGATATGTTAAGCTCACGAAGTATACTTTTCACAGTCCTCTGCGAATCGTCTGAATCATATATGGTGAAACTGCTTGAAAATCCCAGTTTGTCACATTCACGCCTGAGTATCCTTGCACAGGCAGAGTGGAAAGTCGCCGCTGTTATGCCCTGACCTGCCTCACCCAACATTCCTGCAAGACGTTCTTTAAGTTCGCCTGCCGCCTTGTTCGTGAATGTGATAGCAAGTATGCTCCACGGTTTTATGCAGTCATATGCCACGATGTCCGCAAGGGTAGAGGCGTCATTTGTTTTGCCGTCAATGTAATCCTTTAGGAACTGAATGTCCTGCTCTGAGGGCGTGCCGTAGGTCTGCTCGGTGTTGTAGGCGTTTCCAAAGTATATCATGTTTGCGATACGGTTTACCAAAACTGTGGTCTTGCCGCTGCCTGCTCCTGCCAGTATAAGAAGGGGACCTTTTATTTTAAACACAGCTTTACGCTGCTGATCGTTCATTCGTGAAAAATATTTTTCAAGTGCTTTTCTTTTAAGAGCCATAAACTGCTCCATTATATACACCTCCGTTAAGAATCTGTTTTGTGCGTACTCTACATTATAGCATATTTTTTTTATCTTGAAAAGGGCGGAGGAGTAATTTTTTGATACAGCCCTTTGAATAACAGTGGGTATGTTTTCCAATAATACATTAAATCAAATATTATGAACGGAGGAACATATATGAAAGCTGTTGTTTTATGCGGAGGACGTGGAGAAAGACTTATGCCAATGACTGACAGACGCCCTGCGGCACTTTTAAGACTGTGCGGAAAAGAGCTTTTGCTCTATACTCTTGAAATGCTTGAAAAAGCAGGCTTTAATGAGGTCGTGTTAGCGGTGGGCTACGGCTCTGAGCAGACGGAAAGACTTCTTGATGAAAAATACTCAGGCAAAATGAAACTGCATATTGTAAATACCGCAGGTCTTGCCACGGCTCAGGCGGTCAGAGCGGCAATGGACGATGAAAACGAGGTGCTCGTCGCTGAATGTAACCTGCTGTGCGGTCACTCTATTGGCGAGCTTATGGCAGAACATTCAAAGCACGATACCCTTTGCACGGCTCTGACTTATGATCTTGATACTGAAACCGCACCGTCAGGCATATATATAGTTAAAAGAGAGCTTTTTGAAAGCTTTAATCTTGAAAAAACCGCAGATATGACAGATGATATTATCCCTGAGGCTGTGAAAAACGGCGATGCTGTTTTGGTGAGCGGAAAGGGCTATTATAAAAGGATAACGACAACTGAGGCTTTTCTTGACTGCCAAATGCATATGCTGTATGACGAGGATATGTCAAAAAGGTTCACCGACAGTAATTTCAGCGGTGCGGTGATATCTGAACCTGTCTATATAGGAAAAAACGTCACCATAATGTCAGGAACGGTCGTGGAAAGCGGCAGCGTGATAGACGATAACGCAGTTGTGAAAGGCGGCAAGGTGAACGGCTATGTGGGGGTAGGAACTGTTGTGTCTGAACGCTGCGAGATAGACAGGGGAGTAGTGTGCCGTGGGGCGGTGCTTGACAGCGGTGTGAAGTGCGGTGCATATTCGGTCATAGGCGAAAAGGCTCATATCGGCAGTGAGGCTGTCATTGAAAAAGGCGTTGGCATATGGTCGGGAAAGACCGTTGACAAGGGAGCAAGACTGTATGACAACGTAAGAAATTCACGGGGCAGCCGTCTTGTTATAGATGAAAACGGCGAGTGCAGTTTGTGGGGCGGTGAGGCGACCGCTGAGAAAGCCCTGCTTTTCGGGCTTGGAGTAGCAAGTGCCTTAAAATCAGGCAGCAGCATAGTTACCGCCTGCGGCACCGACGAAAGTCTTATGCTAAAACAGGCTCTCGACTGCGGAATTTGTCAGGCTGGGGTGAATGTGTGCAGCATTGGCAGAGCAGGCATTTCAGAACTTTCATATGCTGTGAACAGGTTCGGCTGTGAACTTGGTATCCTCATAGGTGCGAACCTTTCAGGTCATGCCGCAGTTATCTCCGCAGGCGGTATGCTCCCTGATGAAAAGCTCCTTGACCATATGGAAAATATGATAGACGACCGAGCTTTTCGCAGGGTGAGCCTTTCGGATATGGGCTTTGTGAGCGATTTTTCTGCGGTAGGTGAGATATATGCAGCCGAGCTTGAAAAAATACTCCCTGACAGATTTAAAGGCGTAAATGTGGATATCCGCACATATGATGTAAAAAAGGCAAGGCTTGCAGACAGACTTTTTCACGGTAGGAACGATATCGACGGGGATCGTATCATTTTCAACCTCTCCGCAGACGGCACAAAAGCGTCAGCCTACAGCGAAAAAACAGGCTATGTGATGTGGGAAAAGCTTGCGGCAATGTATGCAGGGGTGTGCTTTGAAAAAGGGCTTGCGGTGGCAATGCCTGAAAGCTTTCCGTCAAGTGCCGATACCGCTGCGGAAAGGCACTGTGGCAGGCTTTACAGATATAGAAACAGCTCAGACGTTGGGGCAGATGTGGCAGTTCAGCCTCATAATATGTTCGTCTATGACGGACTTTATCTTGCGGCGGCTGTCGCAGCTTATCTCTCAGACAATGGGTTATCTCTTAAAAAGGCTCTCAGCGGCGTGCCTGACGCTTTCACCTCCAGCCGGTTTATTGGCATAACAGTCAGCCGTGAAAACAGAGAGAAGATATTTTCACGGCTTGGCTGTTCATCAGACGGTGAGATAACAAAGGGCAGCACCCACGCAGTCATAAGACCGCTCAGGGACAAGCGTGGTATCACAGTATTTGCCGAAAGCGTAAGCTGCGAGCAGGCTGCAGCGGTGTGCGAGGATATAAGCAGAAAGATAAAGAGTATCTGTAATGATATGTAAAAGAATACCATTGACATTAGTGCGAAAATGGAGTACAATATGATTAGATATTTTTGTTCGGACGAAGGCGGTTCATGCCGCTGTATTTAAACTGCGTTCTTCACACCAATCTGTCTTTCTTTGAGGCTAAGCTCATTAAATGAGTTCGACTATTAAGCCCAAACGCAGCTGTATATATAGATTCTAACGGAAAAATCGAATATTATTTCAGCATGATAAAATGCAGCAGGAAGGAGTTAATTGCTACTGCCGTATGTTTGTGCTGCTTTTTTGCGGCGTTTTGTGCCTTTGAAAGCGGCGTGCGGCAGAGCAAAGTACATTATTTTATGAACGAAAAGAACAATTCAGCAAAAAATCCTACACAAAAACGTTTTTTCAGAAAAAAGCCTAATAACGGCGAGATACCGCTGGCTCAAGCGTCAAAAGAGCTTGAGCGTGTAAAAAATCAGAGAGCCTCAGGCAGCGTTAAAAGAACTCTTCAGCCGAGAAACGATAACCAGCAGAGGAGACCGCAGAATACTTCCCAAAGACGTCCACGACCTGCGGCAAACAGAGTGAAAGAGCCTGTGAGAAGAACGCCTGTGAAGATAATCCCATTGGGCGGTCTTAACGAGATAGGAAAGAACTTCACTGTTATCGAGTGTTCAAACGATATGTTCGTTATCGACTGCGGATTGGCTTTTCCTGACAGTGAAATGCCGGGCGTTGATATCGTTATCCCTGATTTTTCATATGTTGAAAAAAATCAGGATAAGTTAAGAGGCGTTGTCCTCACCCATGGCCATGAGGACCATATCGGCGGACTGCCTTATTTTCTCAAGAAATTCAACGTGCCTGTTTACGGCACAAGGCTGACGCTGGGTCTTGTGGAGGGCAAGCTCAAGGAGCATGGACTTCTCGGCTCAGTAAAGCTCAATGTTGTCACACCAAGACAGACTGTAAAGCTTGGCTGTATGGCAGTGGAATTTATCAGAGTGAACCACTCTATCCCTGACGCTGTGGGAATGGCTATCCATACGCCGGCAGGTGTGCTTATCCATACCGGTGACTTCAAGGTGGACTATACACCTATCGAGGGCGGTATAATCGACCTGCCAAGGTTTGCTGAACTTGGAAATAAGGGCGTGCTTGCTCTTATGGCAGATTCCACCAACGCTGAAAGACCCGGCTACACAATGAGCGAACGCAAGGTGGGCGAGAGCTTTGTAAAGCTCTTCAATAAGGCAGAGGGCAAGAGGATAATCATTGCTACCTTTGCGTCGAACGTCCATAGAGTGCAGCAGATAATAAATAATGCTGTCACACACGGCAGAAAGGTCGCTGTGTCAGGCAGGAGCATGGTGAACGTTATCTCAAAGGGCATAGAACTTGGATATCTTAAAGTGCCTGACGGCGTGCTTGTGGATATCGATACTATATCAAGATATGCACCTGAGAAAATGGTCATCGTAACAACAGGAAGTCAGGGCGAACCTATGTCGGCACTTACAAGAATGTCGGCAAACGAGCACAGAAACGTTACCATAACGCCTATGGACTTTATCATAATCTCCGCAAACCCTATTCCGGGAAATGAGAAGTATGTCACAAAGGTAGTAAATGACCTTATGAGATTGGGTGCTGAGGTAATATATGAGTCTATGTATGAGGTGCACGTTTCGGGACACGCTTGTCAGGAAGAGCAGAAATTGTTGCTTTCTATCACAAAGCCAAAGTTCTTTATCCCTGTCCACGGCGAGTATAAGCATCTTATGAAACACAGGGATACGGCACTTTCTGTTGGTATCCCTGAGAGCAATATAATCATTGCGGATATAGGCAACGTTATCGAAACAGACGGCGTTGACATGAAGATAACAGGACAAGTGCCTGCGGGCAAGGTCCTTGTGGACGGTCTTGGAGTAGGCGATGTAGGTGCGATAGTTCTTCGTGACAGAAAGCATCTTGCTCAGGACGGTCTGATAATCGCAGTTGCGACTATCGACAGAGCGTCGGGAGATATACTTGCAGGACCTGACGTTGTATCAAGAGGCTTTGTGTATGTAAGAGAGAGCGAAGAGCTTATGACTGAGGCTCAGAAACTTCTCACTGAAACACTTCAGGATTGCCTCGACAGGAATATGAAGGATTGGAATACCATAAAGGGCAGAATGAAAGATAATCTTTCGGATTTTATTTTTACAAAGACAAAGAGAAGTCCTATGATACTGCCTATCATAATGGAATTATGACCGCCTGACAACAGTGCGGCTGTTTATAGAAATTCAGGAGCTTGGAAATGAAAAGTAACAACGGATTACAGATCATAATAAGAATAACGGTGTGCGTGACCATGCTTTCATCGCTTATAGGTGCGTTTATGCTGCATTCTACGCCTTCTCACAGAGAGTCGGGCAGTGTGCTTATCATGGTATCTGTGGCGGCGGCTGTGCTGTGGGTGCTGGAGGAAGTGGTTTTCCATAACCATACACGAAAGTATGTGGCAAAGCTTTCCACAATGATCTCAAAGACGGAGAGGGATTCGCTCCTTAATTTTCCTGCTCCTGCTATAATAATCGACAGCGAAAATATAATCGTGTGGTATAACAGGCTTTTCGGCAGACAGGTCTACTCTGAGGAAGAGGCTTACGGCATTGACCTCACTGAGCTTATGAACATTGATATGGACAAGATATATTCCTCTGACGGCGACCTTGTGTGCATAAACGCCCATTTCTATAAGGCGAAGGCTATACACACCGATGTGAACGGTGAGCTTTCAATGGTCTATTTCAATGACGTTACCGATTATGTAGAGCTTGAATATGAGTTCAGAATGTCCCACAAGGCAGTAATAATCATAACTATAGATAACTTTGACGAGCTTATGTCAAATATCAGAGAGAGTGAAAAGGCTCACGTTGTTGTTGAGATAGAAAAGCTTATTGAGGAATTTTTGGAGAATACCACTGCAGTATCAAAAAAGGTAGCAAGCGACAAGTTCTATGTTTATATGGAGGAACGTCACCTTGCACCTATTATAGAGCAGCGATTTAAGATACTTGAACAGGCTAGAAAAATTGCTGTCGGCGAGCGTTCAAACCTTACGCTGTCCATAGGTGTGGGCAGGGACGGTGCGAACCTTGCGGAAAGCGAGAAGTTTGCAAAGCAGGCTCTTGAAATGTGCCTTGGACGAGGCGGAGATCAAGCGGCAGTCAAGGAGGACGGCGAGTTCAAATTCTTCGGCGGGATCTCATCTGCTCCCGACAAAAATAACAAGACCCGTATCCGTATGGTGGCAAAGGCTATGCTTGAGCTTATTTGCAACCACGATAAGGTGCTCATAATGGGTCATAGATTTGGCGACCTTGACAGCGTAGGTTCAGCAACAGGTTTCTGCTGTGCTATCAGAAATATGGTCAGGGAGGCTTATGTAGTCGTTGACCCTGAGCAGAATCTCTCAAAAACACTTATAAATTACATAAACGAAAATGAGTCGGAGCATTATTACATAACCCCTCAGGAGGGTCTTGAAAGACTTGATGATAATACACTTCTTGTGGTAACGGATACTCACAACCCTGCACTTGTCGAATCAAAGGAAATGCTTGCAAGGGCTAAGAACGTTGTTGTTATCGACCACCACAGAAGAATGGTCAACGGTATCGAGCCGACTATCATGTCTTTCTTAGAGCCGAATGCGTCATCAGCCAGCGAGCTTGTGACCGCTCTTATCGAGTATTTCGGCGAGGATTCCAACATCACAGTCCATGCGGCTGAGGCGTTGCTTTCGGGAATAATGCTGGACACAAAGAATTTTATCATGAAAACAGGCGTAAGCACATTCGAGGCAGCAGCGTTTCTAAAGAAAAAGGGTGCGGACACTATAGCTGTCAAAAAGCTTTTCGCAAATTCTATCGAGACCTATCATCAGAAATCCTCTCTTATCAACAGTGCTCATCTCTATAAGGAGTGTGCAGTGGCTTATACCGAGGAGAGTTTCTCTGACATAAGGATAGCTGCGTCACAGGCGGCGGACGAGCTGCTTGGTATAACAGGCGTAAAAGCGTCGTTCGTTATTTATGAAACGAACGGTGTCATAAATATTTCTGCACGAAGTATGGGTGCTTGTAACGTGCAGGTGGTCATGGAGTCACTGGGAGGCGGCGGTCATTTGACTATGGCTGCAACTCAGCTCAACTGTTCAATGAACGAGGCAAGAAAACGCCTTGCAGACGCCATTGACGAATACTGGGAAAATAATTCGCAGGAATAAAAAAAGAAAGGCAGAGTGAATAATATGAAAGTTATTTTGTTAAAAGATGTAAAGGGTTCAGGCAAGCAGGGAGATATCATCAACGTTGCAGACGGATATGCAAGAAATTTCCTTATTGGAAAGGGACTTGCCCTTGAGGCAACAGCCAAGAACCTTAACGACCTCGCAGGCAAAAAGGCGTCAGCACAGCATAAGATAGACGTTGAAACGGCTGACAATCAGGCTATCTCAGATAAGATAAAGGATAAGGAAGTCGTAGTAAAGGCTAAGGCAGGTCAGGGCGGAAAGCTCTTCGGTGCGGTGACAGCAAATATCATCGCTGACTGCCTCAAGGCTCAGTATGGCGTAAATGTTGAAAAGAAAAAGATAAATCTCACAGCCGAGATAAAGGCTTTTGGCGACTATACAGCACAGATAAAGCTCACACACGGCGTATCATGCAGCATAAAGATAAAGGTCGTTGAGGAGTAATCATGGCTGATAATTTCCGTGGACTTTCAACTGGCTCGGTGCTGGGCAGGGAACTGCCGTTTTCTCAGGAGGCTGAAGAGGCTGTATTGGGCGGCGTGCTCCGTGACCCGTCGGTATTGCCGAAGGTCATCGAGCTTTTAAAGCCTGAAAGCTTTTACCGTCCGCAGCATCAGCAGCTGTTTTCTATAATCGTCAGAATGTTCACCACGGGCAACAAAGAGGACGTTATAACAGTTATCAACGAGTCTGTTACAGCGGGCATTTTTGAGACCTCGGCAATGGCGAAGAACTATCTCATGGGAATAATGGAGATGGTTCCGTCAACGGCGAACATTGAGAATTACTGCAAGATAATCGAAGAAAAGGCAAGGGTAAGGTCGCTTATCAATGCCGCAAATCAGATACTTGAAAAGGCTTATGACGGCGGCGAGGATTCTCAGACGCAGTTGGACGCCGCTGAGCAGGCTATCTTTGAAATAAGGCAGGGCAGAGATGTTCAGGGTCTTACCCGAATAAGCGACGTTATCGTTGATACCTTTGAGCATTTGCAGGAGATATCAGGCCCTGAGGCAAGCGAGCACCTTGGTGCAAAGACCGGTTTTGGTCAGCTTGACGCTATCACCACAGGTCTTAACAGAACTGACCTTATCATAATCGCCGCACGTCCTGCAATGGGAAAATCTGCGTTTGCACTGAACATTGCGGTGAATACCTGCAAGGCGACAAAGCGTGACGTGGTAATATTCTCTCTCGAAATGGGCAAGGAGCAGCTGGTGTCCCGTATGCTGGCGTCAGAGGCTTTGGTAAACAATACGCTGCTGAGGTCGGGCAATCTAGAACCTGCGGATTGGGAGAAGATAGCGGGTGCGGCGGATACGCTGTCACAGCTGCCTATATATTTTGACGACGGTGCAGGCTGTACAGTGCCGCAGATGAAAGCAAAGCTCAGACGAATGAGAAATCTGGGACTTGTGGTCATCGACTACATACAGCTCATGCAGTCAGCAAACAAAAATGCGAGCCGTGTTGAGGCGGTGTCTGAAATAACACGTTCTCTGAAACTTATGGCAAAGGAGCTGAATGTGCCTGTTATCGCACTTTCACAGCTTTCCCGTAGCTCAGAAAAGCGTGATGATAAAAGACCTATCCTTTCAGACCTGCGTGAATCAGGTTCTATCGAGCAGGATGCAGATATCATTATGTTCCTCTATCGTGACGCATATTACAGCGACGAGGGCGATAAGTCGGTGGCAGAATGTATCGTGGCGAAGAACCGTCACGGACAGACTGATAAGGTGCAGCTTGGCTGGATAGGCGAATATACGCTGTTCAGAGGTCTTGATTTCAGGAGAGATGATGAATAATTTTCTTAAAAAGGTATCTTCTACAATAGAGAAATTTAATATGGCAAATAAGAGCGAACGCTTGTTGGTGTGCCTTTCAGGAGGAGCTGACAGCGTTACGCTCCTTTTGTGTTTATATGAACTGGGCTATCATGTGTGTGCCTGCCATGTGAACCACCACCTCCGTGGTGAGGAAAGTGACAGGGACGAAAGGTTCTGCGAAAAACTTTGTGAAAAACTTGGCGTTGAGCTGAGGGTATTTCATGCCGACGTCGTGGGCTACTGCAAGGAACATTCTGTTTCTACCGAAGAGGGTGCACGAAAGCTAAGGTATGATTTTTTTGACAGCGTGGGGGCAGATAAGATATGCACGGCTCACAGCCTTTCGGACTGCCTTGAAACTGCCATATTTAACCTTGCAAGAGGCACGGGACTAAAAGGTCTTTGCGGAATACCGCCTGTGAGAGGAAACATTATAAGACCGCTTATAAACTGCACACGACAGGAGATAGAGGAGTTTCTCAGAGAAAAGGGACAGGATTTTGTCACCGACTCCACAAATCTTACTGACGATTACACCCGAAACAAGATACGCCACCTTGTTGTGCCAAGACTGGCAGAGCTTAACACCTCGCTTTTCGGTTCATATTCCATGACCGCTGACAGGCTCAGAACGGACAGCGACTATCTTGAAAGTCAGGGCAACGAGGCTTTTGAAAGGTCAGTTCTGCCAAAAGGCTATGATGCACTGTATCTCAGGCAGCTCCACGAAAGTGTACGCCGCCGTGCAATAATGCACATTATCGAAAAAGAGGGTCTGATCGTCAGTCATGACAGTATAGAGGATATCGACAGGCTGATACTCGACGTTGGCAAGGCGAACATCAAGGGCGGAGTTTTTGCGGTCTGCTCAAAAGGCGTGCTCAGCTTTGCAAAGGGAGAAATGCTCGAGGGCGGAGAGTTCAGGAGCGTTAAGATAAGCGGCGAGGGCGTTTATCAGTTCGGCAATAAGGAGATAGACTTCAAAATTTATCCTTTTGACGGGAAAATCGCAAATGTTCATAAAAAGTTTGCAAATTGCTGCTTGGATTATGATAAAATAAAGGGTGAAATTGTTGTTGAAAATCGAAAAGAGGGCGAGAAGATACGCCTTGTGAACAGAGATTTCGACAGCGATGTGAGAAAGCTTGTGAATAAGTCTTTCAGACTTGAGGACAGGAGCAGTGCGGTGATACTCAAAGACAGCGAGGGTGTTGCTTTCGTTGAGGGCAGCGGTGCGGCTGAAAGGGTGAAGATAGACCCTGAAACTGTAAAAATACTTGTTTTTACCATAAAGTGATGTACATATTCTTGCAAGGCGGAGTGGTTTTTTTCGTATGATTTTGTATTTTTCACTTTTCTGTCACATTGATAATATATAATCAGAAAGGTTGTTAGTTAATGAGCAATATATCGGTTCTTTATTCAGAAGAGGAACTTGCAGCGTCAGTTAAAAAACTTGGTGCTGAGATAACTGAGGCTTATAAGGGAAGAAAACTTCTTGTCGTGTGCGTCCTCAAAGGTGCGTTTGTGTTTGCGGCTGACCTTGTAAGACGTATCGACAATGATATGCAGATAGCTTTCATAACAGCTAAGAGCTATGTGGGAACAAGCTCAACGGGTAATGTTTCCATTTCAGGCGACCATGATTTCATGGGGCTTGACCTGAGAGAGTGGGACGTTCTGCTGGTGGAGGATATCCTTGACACGGGAAGAACTCTCTGCGAGCTTAAAAAGAAGTTTGCGTCAATGGGTGCACCGAGCGTTAAGATAGCTGTAATGCTCGATAAGCCTTCAAGACGTGTGGCAGATATAACACCTGATTTCAAGTGCTATGAGATCGAGGATAAGTTTGTTGTTGGCTGCGGTCTTGATTATGAGGAGAGATACAGAAATCTTCCTTTTATCGGTATAGTTTCCGAATGAGGAGTCAAATATAATATAGAACAAAAGGTTGTGATCGATTGAAAAACAATAATAACGGAAAGACCCTTCTGATCTATCTGCTGGTGTCAGTTGCCATAATCTGCGGATTGGTCTATATGCTCACAAGCATGAGCACGAAATCATCTGATAAAAAATACTCAGAAATAATGGAACAGTTTGACAGCCTGAATGTATCTCAGTTTGAACTTGATCTGGGTTCAGGACAGCTCAAATATAAGCTCAAAGGCGAGGAAAAGGTGTATAGCTATACCGTTCCTAACGTTTCACTGTTTGCAAATGAAGTCCTTGGCGGCGAGGACGCTGAGAACTACCGCAAGAAATACAACGCAGCGAACCCTGACGATCCGCTGCAATACAATCTCATACCGATATCGGATAACAGCTTTTGGCTCAATCTGATACCGACGCTGCTTATGCTTGGCGTTATGATATTCTTCTTTGTATTCATGATGAAGAGTGCAGGCGGCGGAAAGATGTCATCTTTCGGCAAGACAAATGCGAAAATGGCACCTAGCAGCAAGAAAGCTACATTTGACGATGTGGCGGGTGCTGACGAGGAAAAGGAAGAACTTAAAGAGATCGTTGACTTCCTGCGTGATAATAAGAAATACACCGAGATAGGTGCGAGAATACCGAAAGGAGTTCTGCTCCTCGGCCCTCCGGGTACAGGTAAAACTCTCCTTGCACGAGCAGTTGCAGGCGAGGCTAACGTTCCGTTCTTCTCGATCTCAGGTTCTGACTTTGTTGAGATGTTCGTGGGCGTCGGTGCGTCAAGAGTAAGAGATCTTTTCGAGCAGGCTAAGAAAAATGCTCCTGCTATCATCTTTATCGATGAGATAGACGCAGTGGGCAGACAGAGAGGTGCAGGTCTTGGCGGCGGTCATGACGAGCGTGAGCAGACACTGAACCAGCTGCTTGTTGAAATGGACGGCTTTGAGGATAACGATTCTGTTATCGTTATGGCTGCCACAAACAGACGTGATATACTTGATCCGGCTCTTCTCCGTCCGGGCAGATTTGACAGACAGATACTTGTTGGCTACCCTGACATAAAGGGCAGAGAGGCTATCCTGAAAGTCCATACAAGGAACAAACCGCTTGCTCCTGATGTTGACCTTGGAACTATCGCTAAGTCAACAGTTGGCTTTACAGGTGCTGATCTTGAGAACCTCGTAAACGAGGCATCTCTCCTTGCGGCAAGAAAGAACAAAAAGGCTATCACAAAGGACGAACTGGAAGAGGCGTCTATCAAGGTAGTTGCAGGTCCTGAAAAGAAGTCCAAGGTCATCACTGAGGACGAAAAGAGGCTCACAGCTTATCACGAGGGCGGTCACGCACTCTGCACATACTATAGCAAGACACAGGATAAAGTTCATCAGGTATCTATCATACCAAGAGGTCAGGCAGGCGGATTTACAATGAGCCTCCCTGTGAAGGATAAGTCCTATGTTAGCAAGAACGAGATGTATGACAACATCGTGGTACTTCTCGGCGGCCGTGTGGCTGAAAAGCTCATTCTTGACGATATTTCAACAGGTGCGTCAAACGACCTTGAAAGAGCTACTTCAACAGCAAGAAACATGGTAACACGCTATGGTTTCAGCGATAATCTCGGACCTGTTGTTTACGGTCAGGGCGAGCATGAAGTGTTCCTCGGCAGAGATTATACAAATACTCCAAGCTACTCCGACAACGTTGCAGCTGAGATAGACAACGAGATAAGAGCTCTTGTTGAAAGTGCGTTCACAGACGCTGAAAAGATACTCAGCGAACATATGGATAAGCTCCATGTTGTCGCAAAGTACCTTATGAAGTATGAAAAGGTTGACGGTGCAACTTTTGAAAAGCTTATGACGGGCGAGCTTACAGAGAGCGAGTTCATGGGCGATGATACAGTTGACGTTCAGGATACTCCTGAGGTAGTTGACAATATTTCTATCGACGATAATTAATAAAAAGATCAGACGTGATGAGCGTCTGATTTTTTTGTTATCTGCTTGATTTTACTGCAAAGGTAGTGTATAATAAAAACAACGCCGCATATTTGTGCGGTATCGCATTAAAACTGTAAAAAGCAGTATAGAACGGAGATAACAAATGAATTTACTTTTTATCGGCGATGTTGTGGGACAAAGCGGCTGCGATTTTCTCGAAAGCCGAATGTATAAGCTAAAGCGTGAATATGATATAGATGTGACGGTCGTCAACGGAGAAAATTCCGCTCAGGGCAACGGCATAACGCCACAGTCTTACAGACAGCTGCTAAATATGGGTGCTGACGTTGTTACAACGGGCAATCACTCGTTCAGACGCCGTGAGGCTGAGGATCTTTATGATACCAGCGAGCAGCTTTTAAGACCAGCCAACTATCCTGAGGGCGTTATGGGTCATGGCGTTACTTATGTCGATATGTGTCCGTATAAAATTGCAGTGGTCAATCTTATGGGAACAATGTATATGGAGGCTGTGGAAAATCCTTTCAACTATGCGGATAAGCTGCTGGAAAGTATAGATACTCCTAACATAATCGTTGATTTTCACGCTGAGGCGACTTCTGAGAAAAAGGCTATGGGCTTTTATCTGCAAAATCGCTGCACCGCCGTGCTTGGTACGCATACACACGTTCAGACTGCGGACGAGGCTATCTTAGGCGGTCATACTGCATATATAACCGACGTGGGAATGACAGGTCCTGAGCTTTCTGTGCTGGGCGTTGACAGCGATATCGTTATAAATAAATTCAAATACCGCACGCCTGTGAAGTTCTCAGAAAGCACAAATGACTGTTTTCTCAACGGAGTGGTGGTCGCTTTTGATGAAAAATCGGGAAAAGCAACAAATATACAGCGTGTTATTAAGCGATAATAACGAAAAATATTAATAAAGCTTGAAATTTTATCGCATATGTAGTATAATGAAAGTTGTAGAATAAGTGGGGTAAATCTTCGGATTTACTGATGGAGGTATTATAGTGGAAGTTCTCAAGGTTTCTTCAAGATCTGTCCCAAATTCCGTGGCCGGTGCTGTTTCAGGTGTTATCCGTGACAGCGGTGCGGTTGAGGTTCAGGCTGTTGGTGCAGGGGCTGCTAATCAAGCAATAAAGGCGATAGCGATAGCAAGAGGCTATCTTGCACCGCTTGGCATTGATCTTATTTGTATCCCTGCGTTTGCAAGCGTTGTGATCGACGGTGAGGAAAGAACTGCGATCAAGCTTATTTGCGAAGAAAGATAATAATGCGGCAGCAAGGCATATCAGGTCTTGCTGCTTTTTGCTACAAAATGGGAGGAGATAATATGGAAACTGTTTTGCAGACATACGGGCTAACAAAGCAGTATGGCAGCTTTACAGCTCTCAGCAACCTAGATCTGGGACTGGAGAGGGGAAAAATAATCGGTCTGCTAGGGCCGAATGTCAGCGGAAAGACAACTTTTATAAAGCTTTGCTGCGGACTTATAAAGCCAACTTCGGGTGACGTTCTTATATGTGGAATGCCTATTGGTGTGGAAACAAAAAAAGTGGTATCATATTTGCCTGACAGAAATTTCATACCTGACGATATGAAGGTCAATGAAATGCTAAGGTTCTTTCAAGATTTTTACAGCAATTTCAATATAGCAAAGGCTCAGGACATGATGAACAGGCTTGGGATAAATCCTGCGTCAAAGTTCAAAACAATGTCAAAGGGCACAAAAGAAAAGGTACAGCTTTGCCTTGTTATGAGCCGTGAGGCGGACGTATATCTGCTTGACGAGCCTATCGCAGGCGTTGACCCTGCGGCGAGGGATTATATTCTCAATACTATAATCTCAAATTACAACGAGCGTGCGGCAGTGGTAATTTCCACTCACCTTATTGCGGATATTGAGCCTGTTCTTGACGATGTGGTCATGATACAGAACGGTATGCTAAGGCTGCACAAGTCTGTTGACGCTATTCACGCAGAAACGGGCAAGTCTGTAGACCAGCTTTTCAGGGAGGTGTACAGATGTTAGGCAAACTTTTGAAATATGAGCTGAAACGCTCGGCAAGAAAGTTTTTCCCTCTTGTGGTGGGATATATGATAGTTGCACTGATATTTTCTCTTATGCTCCGTTACGGTGAGAGCGTTAAAAGCCCTAATTTTCTGATGATATTCATTGTTGTGAGCATTGCCTATGGTATTGCCGTGGGGGCATTGTTCACTGTGGGCTTTACCATATCGCTGGCGAACTTTCACAAAACTCTTTTCACTGACGAGGGCTATCTTATGCTGACAATACCTGTCAAGCCATATTATCACATTTTCGCAAAGTTTATTTCTTCTGTAATATGGTCGGCAGCAAGTATGATAGTTTTTGTGCTTTCCCTTTTGCTTATCAATCCGACAGAGTATCTTGATTCAGTGGGAGATTTTATAAACGCCTTGGGCAACGGCTTTGTTGAAGAGCCGCTCACTTCGTTTCTTATATGCCTTTATACTTTGGCACTGTTTGCAGGCTTGCAGATATTCTTATATTTCGTTATCTCACTTTCGAACTGTTTCAAGCACAAAGTTCTTGCAGGCTTTGCAATAATCTTTGCTTGCAATATGTTATCATCAATGATAAGCAATCTTGCAGGCGACCTTTCCCTGTGGAATATGATCTTTATGCCGTCGTCACGTTTGCCTGTTACCGAAACAGCATTCAATCTAAGACTTGTGTTCATGACATTGTATCAGTTCGCATACATTCTGGCATATTTCTTGCTGACTAACTTTATAATAACACGCAAACATAATTTGCAGTAAAAAAAGGCAGACACGCTCTTGTGTCTGCCTTTTGTGTTAGTGTTTTATCAGTTGAGTATCCATACCTGTGCGGAGTTTTCAGGCTCCAGGTCAGCAAATGAGAGCTTTCCGCCCTTTGAGTTTGCAAGCACCTTTACATAGTCTGTGGACTCAGTGGATATCCTGAAACGTCTTTTTCCCAGTGCAGTTACCCTGAACTGAACAGGCTTGCCGTCTATCTTCAGATAGTCATATCCCTTGCAGGAGGCGTTCACATAGCCGCCGTCGCTTATCTTCAAACCGAAAGTGCCGTCCTCAGTAAGACAGACCGTAAGCTTTTGCTCAAGCTCCTTGTCAGGCTTTTCAAGCTGCAATCCCTTAGGAGTAACAGTGAGGATAAGTCCCGATATCTCGTTTTTGAAAGTGTAAGCCTTGCCGTCAAGTATGTAATTGCCAGCGTCAGCGGTGCAGTCATCATAGAATTTCAGAAGAAGTGCGGTGACATTCTGCTGTGTAACAGGCAGAGTGTTCTTTGCAACGTCATCAAACGCCCTTGGGTCAAGATGAGAAATGGTGTCAACGAACTTGCCTGCATATTTTACAAGCTTGTTAGCAGCCTCGCCGAAGTTATCCTTGCCGTAATATTTCAGCAGACGCTTGTCAAAACTGTTTGCAGTGTGCTTTGTGCAGGTGGTGGAAACGTGCTTTTCAAAGGCGTAATGCACGTTGTTTGCCTTGTCCTGATATTTCATGTTAGCAACGTGAACGGTGCAGCCCATGTCAGAAACAAAGTGTGCGGCTCTGCCGAGAACACGCATTGCGTTTTTTATATCGCCGCTCTTGTAAAGAGATACCGCAGCTGTATAGTTTTCTTCAAGACAGGTCCTTGCACTTACTGCCAAGTCGCCGAAACGGTTGCGGTAATAGCCGTTAGTTTCAGGCAGCTCCTTGCCCTTTGGATTGACGCAGGAATAGTAATGCTTTCCGTGACCCTTGTCCATATCGTTTTCCTCGTCAGGCTGTGTGCAGCCTTTAAGTATCTCGCTGTGATAGTCTTTATAGAAAGTCGCCTGCTTTTGTTTCTTTTCCTTTTCAAGAAGTGCAAGTGATTTTTTCACAATGTCCTCGTGAGTAGTGCCGCTCCATGCGTATGCTTTAACAGGTCTGAGCCTGTAACATACAGCCAAAGCAAGTGCAGCCGTGAGAATTTTTTTCATAACTCTATTTTCCTTTTCTGATATTTTTGTTGTTTTTCTTTTTCTTCACCGAGTAGCCGAACGTGCCAAGCTTTTTGCCAAGCCCGTAATACTCTCCGTGAGCGTATGCAAGAAGTCCCGCCTTATCAAGACAAAGTTTGCCCTTTTCATCGAGAAGTTCCTTTGCAACGTCAAGCCCCACAATGTCCGCAATGAACATATCATGCGTTCCAAGGCTGACCACCTCTCTGACCTTGCACTCGATATTTACAGGCGACTGAGCAAGCAAAGGTGCCGATACCTTTGCCGAAGGCTCTGCCGTCAGGTGCATTTCCTTGAACTTGTTTACCTTTCTGCCGGTTTTCACTCCGCACCAGTCAACGGCTTTTACAAGCTCTCTTGTTGGCAGGTTGATAACGAACTCACCGCTTTGAGTGATAAGCTCGTGGGAATACCTCTCAGGTCTGACTGAAATGTAGGTCACAGGCGGCTGAGTGCAAAGGATACCAGTCCACGCAACGGTGAACACGTTTGGCTTTTCCACCGTGCCGCAGGTAACAAGAGTAGGCGGCAGGGGAGAGGTCATGACGCTGCCTTTCCACTGTTCCTTGGTGTATTTTGTATACTCCATTATTTCACGCCTTTCTCGTTATCAAGTCCAAAATTATGTACTTGTCTGTATATCTTGTCATAGTCCTTATAAAGCAGCTGTGTCTGATTTTCAAGGAAATAATAGTGCTTTATGTAAGGCACTAGCAGAACGAGAAGTGCAACAGCAAGAGGGATAAGTATCATTACCTGCCATACTGCAATGGCAATGAATGTCATAACGGTGCAGAGTGCGAAAAGCACAGTCACAATAAGATGTATCAGCCGCTCATGCTGAAAAAAAGCGATGTGCTCTCTGTGGTAATCCAGCAGCTTTTCAAAGTCGCAGTCCTTGTCCTCAAGACAGGCGGCAACAAAGCTGCGGTAACGCTTGAAATATTCCGTCATGCTATCACCTACAGTTCGATAAACTCGGCGTCCTGTATCTCAAGGTCACGGAGCTTGGTCTTGTATGAATTTTTCTTTTTAAGAGCCGCACGTTCCTGCTCATTTTTCTTAACGTCCTTCGCCACAGTCATAAGCATGATATTGTCGATAGTCTTATAATGCTTTGACACACGCTGTGTAAAGCTTTTACGCTTTGAAGGCTTTTTCCTTTTGCCGTCAAAAATAATGGCAAGAATCACAGATATCGTCATTGCGATAATAGTTTTCTCTGCATTCGTGTTCACAGAGATAACTCCTTTTTTCATACTATCACCATTCCTTCTGCCTGAGTTTTTCTATTGATAAACAACATATAAAATAATTATACTATATTATCCCGCAAATTTCAAGTATTATATATAAATAAAAGAGCAGCACCGCATTTTATCATGCGGCGATGCCCCTAAGATCATATTTCGATATAATCCCACAGCTCAGAAACAAGCTTTTCCGTAAAGCCCTCGCACAAAAGCAGTTCGTTCGGGCTTTCAAAATAGGAGATAAGCTCACGGAGTTCAACAACAGCATTAGCCTTGTCAATGTCGATAAGCAGTTTGTCCGCTATCTCCTCAGCAGAGGCAGTGTTGATGTTCACTTTCTGCCTGGTACGCTGAGCGGTGGTAGTTGTCTGAGTAGTGGTCGTGGTGGTAACAGCCCTTGTTGTGGTAGTCCGCCGTGTGGTCGTCCTTGTAGTGGTGACCTTGGTGGTTTGTATGGATTCGGCAGATGTGACCACGGTGTCTGTGCTCTCAGTTTCCTGCGGCATATCACGATAGTCGCTGCCGTCAACATAAAAGTAGCCTTTCAGCAGTTCCAGAGTTGAGCTGCCTATGCCGTTTACTTCAAGGAGCATATCCATGTTCCATATAACTCCCACGCTGTCACGATATGCGATTATCCTGTCAGCCGTTACCTCTCCGATACCATTGACCGCCATGAGCATATCTTTGTTTGCTCTGTTTATGTCAGCAGGAAAATCGAATTCTTCTGATGTGGTAGTTTCAGCTGTGGTGCTGGTCGCAGTGAGCGTAGTAGTCTTTTTGGTGGTGGTTTTCCTTGCGGACGAAGTGGTCTGAACTTTTGTTGTCCTTAAAGACGTTACCCTAGCCGTACCGCCTGACTGCACAGTTTCAGCTTGAGAACTGTCAGCCGTCGGTGTGAGTATGACAACATCATCATGCTGCGGAGTATTCACAACAGCAGCAGCGGCAGCCGCAGTAACTGCTACAGCCACCGCAAGTCCGCCGAGTATGATCTTTATTTTGCCTGTTCTGACTTTTGAAACGCCCTCTTCCGTGGACGGCGTTTCTTTTATTTTGTCTGACTTGCTGTCCATATGAGATTATTTTTCTGAAAGCATTTCGTTAAGGTTCTCTACCATTTCTGATATCTTTGCTCTTGTAATATCAGGGATATTTGTGAACGTGACCATTGTTCTAAGCGGCATATCTCTGAGCATGGATTCTTGCATTTCCTTTGCCGCAGCCCCCATATCATCAGACGCAGTGTCGCCGAAACCGCAGTCGATCTGTCCGAAGATAGACTCAAACATAGCCCTGCCCTCAGGGATAGAATTTATCTCGCCGCAAGTGGTGTTAAGAGTGAAGTGAACAGGGAGCTTTGTGTCAGAGGATACATATACAGATGTTGTCAGTCTGATATCTCTTGAGGAAGAGCCAACCTCTATGCCGAACTCGCCGTATTCAACGAACCAATCGTGGATATCAGTCTCATAATATGCGAATGAACGCTTGTCAAGGTGGAATACCGCTTTCTTTGTTTCGCCTGCTTTGAGCGACAGCTTTTCAAAGCCTTTAAGTTCACGAACAGGTCTGCGGACTGAGCTTTCCTTGTCTGAAACATAAAGCTGAACGACTTCCATGCCGTCTCTGTCCCCTGTGTTGGTAACGTCTACCATAACAGTGAGCGTCTTGTCATCTGTTATCTCGTTTTCGGAAACAGTCAGGTTGCTGTATTCAAATTTGGTATATGAAAGTCCATGACCGAATGGGAACAGCGGCTCGATACCCTTTTCATCATAGTATCTGTAGCCCACAAAAATTCCCTCGGCATAGTTTACATTGTCCATATTTCCCGGGAAATTAAGATAAGACGGATTGTGTGAAAGCTTGACAGGAAATGTTTCAGCCAGCTTACCACTTGGGTTTGCGTCGCCAAAGAGCAGAGCAGTTTCAGCTGTGCCCACATTCTGACCGCCGAGATACATTTCAAGTATACCCTTTACCTTGTCTGCAAAAGGCATTTCCACAGCCGAGCCGTTGTGAAGAACGACAACAACGTTCTTGTTTACCTTTGCGACTTCGTCAATGAGTTTGAGTTGACAGTCAGGCATTCTCATATGCTTTCTGTCAAAGCCCTCGGACTCAAAGCTTTCAGGCAGACCTGCAAATATAACAGCAACATCACTGTTTTTCGCAAGCTCCACAGCCTCGTCAAGCAGCTCGTCCACAGTTTCATCACGGTCGGTCACAAAGCCCTGAGCGTATGTGATATTGTCCATGCCGCTTACTGTGTCAAGAGCAGAAGTTATCTTAAATGAATTTATGTGTGAGCTGCCGCCGCCCTGATAACGTGGCTTGTCAGCAAATTCGCCTATGAAAGCGATCTTTGCAGACTTGCTAAGCGGCAGTATATCATCGTCATTTTTCAGCAGGACTGCACACTCTGCCTCGATCTTGCCAGCCAGTTCATGCTGCTTTTCCTTGTCCCACTTTGTGGCAGGAGCATAGCCGTCCTCAGCTTTCTGTATAAGTGTGAGCACGTTTCTTACAGCCTTATCAAGGTCCTTCATGGAAAGCGTGCCGTTGTTCACAGCCTCAATGATAAGTTCGTCATTTTTGCCATTGCTTGTAGGCATCTCAAGGTCGAGACCTGCGGCTATTCCAAGCGGTCTGTCATCAACAGCACCCCAGTCGCTGACTACAAGTCCCTCATAGCCCCATTCATTTCTGAGAATGTCTGTGAGCAGGAGTTTGTTCTGTGAAGAATATTCGCCGTTTATGCGGTTGTATGAGCACATAACTGTCCATGGCTTTGCCTCTTTGACAGGTGTTTCAAAGGCACTGAGATATATCTCATGGAAAGTTCTCTCGTCAACGTCGGCAGAATAGCTCATACGTCTTGTTTCCTGATTGTTCATTGCAAAGTGTTTCAGAGAAGTTCCAACGCCCTTGCTCTGAACGCCTTTGATGTGTGCAGTTGCAAGCTGTGATGCAAGATATGGGTCTTCTGAGAAGTATTCAAAGTTTCTTCCGCAAAGTGGTGAACGCTTTATGTTGCAGCCAGGACCGAGGATAACGGAAACGTCCTCTGCCTGACACTCTTCGCCTAAAGCCTTGCCCAGCGTTGTGAGCAGCTTTCTGTCAAAAGAGCAGGCAAGTGCACAGGCACATGGGAAACACACAGCCTTGATAGCCTCGTTCGGATTATCAGTATCGTCACGCATTTTTCTCAGTCCGTGAGGTCCGTCTGAAACCATTATGCTCGGTATGTCGAGCCTTTTTATTTCCTCAGTGTGCCAGAAATCAGAGCCTGAGCACAATGACGCTTTTTCTTCAAGTGTAAGTTCTTTCAATATTTTGTCTATGTTCATTGTAAAAAACCTCTTTTCGTATTCTATGATCCATAGCTTGATTGTAGCACATTTTTCGACAAACTTCTATATCTTTTGTGCATATTTTACATAAATTTAATATTATTCTCAATAAGTTTGGTGAGTACTGCCTTGAAATCCTCGTCCTGTTGCGGAGTGCGTTTGTGAGGACCTTTGAGCCTGCCGCCGCTGCGGCGTATCTTCTTTGCAGTGTGTCTTGATAGCAGCAGTGCGTCAATGTTGGAATCATCATATATCCTGCCGTTTTGGTCAAGTGCCAAGACCTTTCTTGCAAGGCACATAGCTGCAAGCCCGTAATCCTGCGTTACTGCGATGTCACCTTTTGCGGCAATGTTCACAAGTTTCATGTCTGCACTGTCAGCACCCTTGTCAACGGTTATGACTTTTGCATAGTCAGAGCTGAAAATATGTGAGCTGTCGCAGACTATGATACATTCAAGACCATAGCTTTTTGCAGTTGACACAGCTATGTTCGTGACAGGGCAGCCGTCGGCGTCGATAAGTATCCTCACGCTTTGCCGCCCTCTATGTAAAAGGTAGATTCCATATCGGCAATGTGCGTTGCCAGTGCTAGTGGGTACATTTCAAGAGCAAGACCAATGTTGTTCTTGTTTTCTTCACCTGAAAATCCCATATGCCAGCGTATAGCCATAGCCTCTTCACGAGTGAGCCTCATGTAGCTGCTGACTATGTAAACTGACTTTTCACCGTGACCATATGGCAGCGTTTCGTGAAACTCATAGTAAGGGACTTTCTCCCACACGCCCTGTTCGTTCTTTGCATTGCGATAGCTTACTCTGTAAAGATTCACTTTGCATATATCGTGGAGCAGAGAAACTATAGCGATGCTCTCGTCAGAATATTCCATTTTATAGTCTTCTTTTACACGCTCTCTTTCAAGGTAGCTTTTAAGACACTCATAAACGTGTATGCTGTGTTCGCACAAACCGCCCTCATATGCTCCGTGATATCTTGTTGACGCAGGTGCAACAAAAAAGTCACTGCTTTCTGAAAGCAGATAGTTGAGCAGCTTTTCAGAGCCTGGACGCTTGATGTTTTCTGTGTAGATCTCAACAAATCGGTCTTTGAGTTCTGTTACTTTTGACATAATGTACCTCCTGTAAAAATATGATATTATAATTAAGTGAGATTTTTTTCGGTGTGCCTTAATTATAACACATTTTCAGAGCGAATAATAGTGCTTTTCACAATTTTTTTCCTTCTCCTATTGCTTTTTGACGGATTATGTGCTATGATATATTATATTTATATGTGAATGGTATGGAAAATTATAAAAGAATTAATGGATTTTTACATATATGAATGAAAGGAGCTGCTTATCCATGTGTGGAATAGTAGGTTATGTAGGAAAAAAGGACTGTACTAAGGTGCTGCTTGATTCACTGTCAAAGCTTGAATATAGAGGCTATGATTCAGCAGGAATAGCTGTTTTTGAGGACGATGCTATCAAGACTAAAAAGACAAAGGGCAGACTTGCAGATCTTGAGGAAAAACTTAAAAGAGAGGGCTGGCTAAACGGCACTTGCGGAATCGGTCACACACGCTGGGCTACACACGGCGAGCCGTCTGACATAAATTCACACCCTCATGGCAATGCCAATATCTCTATCGTTCACAACGGTATTATCGAGAACTACAGAACGATAAAGGATTTTCTTCTGAAAAAGGGCTATACTTTCCAGTCACAGACAGATACTGAAACAGTTGCAAAGCTGCTTGACTATTACTATGATGGTGACCCTATGGCAACTATCCAGAAGGTGCTGGCTGAAATAGAGGGTTCATACGCTCTGGGTATTATTTTTAAGGACTTCCCAAGAAGGATATATGCAGTAAGAAAAGATTCTCCACTTATCGTGGCAGTTGGTGAGGACGAGGCTTTTATAGCGTCTGACGTTCCTGCTATACTCAAGTATACAAAGAATTATTATCTTCTTGATGAGAATGAGATAGCTGTTCTTGATGACGGCAAGCCTGAGTTCTTTGATATCCACGGTGCAGAGATCGAGAAGAAAATGCTTGTTGCTGACTTTGACATGGAGGCTGCTGAAAAGGGCGGATATGCTCACTTTATGCTCAAGGAGATACATGAGCAGCCAACTGCTATAAGAACAACTATCACACCAAGAATAGTTGACGGTATGCCAAATCTTGAGGAATGTGGACTTACATACGACAGGCTCAAGAATTATAACAACATCTTTGTTGTTGCCTGCGGTACTGCAATGCACGCCGGTCTTGTTGGCAAGTATGTTCTTGAAAAGATAGGCAGAGTTCCTGTTACAGTGGATATGGCGTCAGAATTCAGATACAGAGATCCTATCATTTCAGAGGGCGATCTCGTTATACTCGTTTCACAGTCAGGCGAAACTGCCGACACCCTCGCTGCCCTTAGAATGGCTAAGGAGAGAGGTGCTGAAACACTCTCTATCGTCAATGTAAAGGGCTCTTCCATTGCAAGAGAGTCAGATATGGTGATTTATACTCATGCCGGTCCTGAGATATCTGTTGCCTCAACAAAGGCTTATATCGTTCAGCTTTCTGTATTCTATCTTCTGAGCTTTGCCATTGCTTACGCTCATGGTGCTATCTCAAAGGAAGAATGCATGAGATTGACAGCTGAACTTCAGAACGTTCCTAATATGCTTGAAGTCGTTTTGAAAACACCTGATAACTGCCAGTATGTTGCGTCGCAGCTTGTGAACAAGGAAAATCTTCTTTATATCGGAAGAGGACTTGACTATGCACTTTCTATGGAGGGTTCACTGAAACTCAAGGAGATATCTTATATCCATTCTGAGTCATACGCAGCAGGAGAGCTGAAACACGGTACTATCTCACTGGTGACCGAGAATATGCCTGTTATCGCAGTCGCTACACAGAGAGAACTTCTTGACAAGACCATAAGCAACGTCAAGGAAGTTAAGGCAAGAGGAGCATATGTTGTTCTTGTTACTCACGGATATATCAACGTTGACGACGAGGTGGCTGATTATAAGATAGGTCTGCCGACAATAGATGATCTTCTTATGCCAATGCTCACGGTCGTTCCGCTGCAGCTTATCGCTTATTACACATCAGTTCTCAGAGGAAATGATGTTGACAAGCCAAGAAACCTTGCAAAATCTGTTACAGTTGAATAAAATACAGGGCAATCCGAAAAGGGTTGCCCTTGCTGTTTAAAAAGGAGTTTATTATGAGCAGATACAGATATTTTGTCTTTGATTTTGACCTTACCCTTGCGGATTCCTCCGAGGGCATTTTGGAGTGTTTCAAGCACGTCCTAAAAGAGTTCGGCTATCCTCCAAAGGACGACAGAACTATATACAATACCATAGGAATGACCCTTGTGGACGCTTTCGACCTGCTGACCGATACGCCGAACAATCCTCAGCGTGAAGATATGCGAAAAGCGTATGTAAAAAAGGCTGACGAGGTAATGGTGAAGAAAACCTATTTTTATGACGATACTATCGCAATTTTGCAGACTTTGCAGAACGCAGGTGTGAAAGTCGGCATAGTTTCCACGAAATATCGCTATAGGATAGTCAATACTTTCAATGAGCAGGCAGGCTCGTTCCCTGTGGATATCATTGTGGGCGGCGAGGACGTGACAAAGGCAAAGCCTGACCCTCAGGGTCTTGACCTGATAGTAGAGCGTTTTGGTGCGGATAAATCAGATGTGCTTTATATTGGCGACAGCTATATCGACGCCGAAACTGCACGCAACTCAGGTGTGGATTTTGCGGGCGTTACAACTGGCTCTACTACTAAGGATGACTTTGAAAAATATCCTCACATTTATATAGGTTCGTCACTGCTGGATATATTTCAGAATATATAAATTTTGAGTAAATATAATTTTAAATAAGTGTGAAAAACTATTGCTATTTATTGAGCTTGATGTTATAATATAATTTGATGTACTATGTTAAGTATAAGCTAATAACATAAATTTTATTATATGAAAGGACGGGTATGCTATGATAAAAAGCATGACCGGATTCGGCAGAGAGCATATAGTGGCAAATGGCAGAGAGATAATCGTTGAGATACGCTCTGTGAACCACAGATATTATGAATTTACTTCCAGAACGCCAAGAGCATACGGATATCTTGATGAAAAGCTGAAAGGCTTTCTTAAAAGCGGTATCTCCCGTGGCAAGGTAGAGGCGTCTGTTTCTATCTATAATCAGGAGGGCACTGACGCTGAGATAGAGCTGAACAAGGCTGTTGCAAAGGGTTATCTTGACGCACTGAGAGGTGCGGCAGACGAACTTGACCTTGACGATGACCTTACTCTTTCTCATATCATGAGATTGCCTGACGTGTTCACGGTGGTAAAGAAAACAGATGATGAGGAAGTTATCTGGAACGAGGTAAAGGAAGTTGCTCAGGTTGCGTTGGACAGATTTGTTCAGATGCGTGAAACTGAGGGCGTAAAGATGTATGACGATATCAGCGGCAGACTTGATTACATCGAAGAAACTGTCGGCAAGATAGAGAACCAGTCGCCGAACGTAACTGAAAGCTACAGAGAAAGACTTTATGCAAAGATAAAGGAAACTCTCGGCGATAAGGAAATAGACGAACAGAGGATACTTACAGAGGTTGCTATTTTCGCTGATAAGGTGGCAATAGACGAGGAAACTGTAAGGCTCAGAAGTCATATCTCACAGTTCAGAGGACTTATCAAGTCGGACGAGCCTGTGGGAAGAAAGCTTGACTTCCTTGTGCAGGAGCTTAACCGTGAGGTAAATACTATCGGCTCAAAGGCTAACGATCTTACTATCACAAAAATGGTGGTGGATCTTAAAGCTGAAATTGAAAAGATCAGAGAGCAGATACAGAATATCGAATAACGGCGGTGTGAGATATGCAGCTTATTAATATCGGATTTGGAAATATGGTGTCCTCCGCAAGAGTGATAGCCATAGTTTCTCCTGAATCTGCTCCTATAAAGCGTATCATTCAGGAGGCTAAGGACAAGGGCACGCTTATAGACGCCACCTACGGCAGAAGAACAAGAGCGGTGCTTATTATGGACAGCGACCATGTGGTGCTGTCAGCAGTCGCACCTGAAACTGTAGGCGGACGTGCCGCTGTTGACGAGGAGGACGATGACAATGTATAAGAACAATGCAAAGCTGTTTGTTATATCAGCTCCCTCAGGCTGCGGCAAGGGAACTATACTTGCAGAGGTCTTTAAAAACAGAGATGTGTTCTACTCCATTTCCTGCACAACTAGAAAGCCAAGAGAGGGCGAAAAGGACGGCGTTCACTATCATTTCATAAGCGATGACAGTTTTAAGAAAATGATAGACGGCGGCGAGTTCCTTGAGCACGCAGGATATGTGGGTCATTTCTATGGAACGCCTAGAAAACCTGTGCTCGATAATCTTGAGCATGGCAGGGACGTTATACTTGAAATAGAAACAAACGGTGCGTTTCAGGTGAAGAAAGCTTTTCCTGAGGCTGTGCTGATGTTTATACTTCCGCCGTCTGTGAAAGAGATAGACAGGCGACTCAGAAAGCGTGGAACTGAGTCTGACGAAGTTATCGCAGACCGTGTAAGTCAGGCTGCCGGCGAGATCGGCAAGGCTTGCGGTTATGATTATGTGATAATGAACGACGGACTTGAGGACGCTGTGGAAGATTTTGTTACAGTTATGAACTCCGTCAAAGCCGAGGACGGCAAGGCGGATAAATTCAAATCAGAAAATGATGATACAAAGAAATTAATTGACGAGGTGCTTAATTATGATGCTTAGACCGGCTGTATGCCAGATTTTGAAGAACAACGAAAGCTACTATTCACTTGTTATCGCAGTAGCAAAGAGAGCAAGAGAGATCACAAGCGACGCTTTTGAGAACAAGAAAGTTCTTGACGAAAAGCCAGTAAAGACAGCAGTTGACGAGCTTTACAACGGCGAATACAAAATAATCGAGGATCCAAGCCTCAGAAACTAATACAAGCTTTTTATTGGGAGGTGTGCGGCTTTGCGTGGAGTTTTTGTTGTGGCGAGAATAGCCATAAGCCGTGCGTCATACAGCTTTGACACGCTTTACAGCTACAGCGTGCCTGAGGAGCTGACCCAAAAGGTGAAAATCGGCGTGCGTGTGCTCGTGCCTTTTGGCAGGGGAAATCGCAAAGCCATGGGATTTGTTGCAAGGACCTATACGGAGGCTGAGTATAACGATAAGCTGAAACCTGTCATTTCGGTGGTGGACGGCGAGAGCCTTGTTACTGACGAGATGATGAAGATAATAATGTGGCTTAAAGAGAACACTTTCTGCACTTATTATGACGCTTACAAATCTGTTGTGCCAACGGGATTTTCATATAGCTTTTCGCAGCATTACAGCCTTGTCAATACCTATATTGACGAGGACACTTTAAATGAAGATGAAAAAAATGTGGTGGACTTTCTCCGCTGTGCAAAAAGTCAGAGGGAGATAGACAGCTTTCTTGACGTGCATAATGACCCACGAAAAAAGAGGACTGTGGATTCTCTTGTGGATAAGGGCTACGTTGAAGTCAGCGATGCTTTGAAAAGAAAAGTCGGCGACGAGAACGTCAGCATGGTAAGGCTTTCTGACGAGTATGAGGCAGGAGAGATACAGACCACCCTTACACCTAAGCAGACCCTTGTGGTAAAGCTGCTTGAAGAGGGCGGCTGTGCCTCGGTGAAAGAAGTCTGCTACATGACGAACTGCACTTCAAGCATACTCAAAAGGCTTGCTGACAAGAAAGTCATCGTGCAGTATAAATATGAGGTCATGCGTGACGCCATAGGAGAACTAGGTGAAAGGCAAGACCCTGACGATATCAAATTAAATGACGAGCAGTCTGCCTCATATGAGGGCATAATGGGACTTATAAAAGCCGAAAAGCCAGCAGGTGCACTGCTTTATGGAGTAACAGGCAGCGGTAAGACCTCTGTATTCATAAAGCTTATAAAAAGCGTTATGGATATGGGAAAAACAGCTGTCATGCTCGTGCCTGAAATATCCCTTACACCGCAGATGCTCGGCAAATTCAAGTCGCTTTTCGGCGATAAGATAGCCGTTATGCACTCTTCGCTGTCGCTGGGACAGCGTACAGACGAGTTCAAGCGTATCAAGCGTGGCGAGGCAAGAATAGTTATCGGCACGAGAAGTGCGATATTTGCCCCTGTCACCAACGTGGGAATAATCATCATGGACGAGGAGGGTGAGCCGTCATATAAGTCGGACTCAACGCCTAGATACCATGCAAGGGATGTTGCCATACAGCGGTGCGGATATAATAACTGCGTGCTGTTAATGGCGTCTGCAACGCCGTCACTGGAGAGCTTTTATTATGCGAAAAAGGGCAGATATCATTTATTTGAACTGAAAAACAGATATTCAAGATCGCCTTTGCCTGAGGTCGAGATAGTCGATATGCAGGAGGAGGCGGCAGAGGGCAATGACAGTCTGCTAAGCCGTGTTATGTGCCAAAGGCTCACAGATGTGCTTGCGAAAAAAGAGCAGGCGATACTGCTTTTGAACAGGCGTGGTTATACGACTTATATCACCTGCATGGACTGCCGACAGCCTGTGGCTTGCCCTAATTGCAATATACCCCTGACTTATCATAAGAAAAACGATAGGTATATGTGCCACTACTGCGGATATACAATGGATAATATCGAACGCTGTCCACAGTGCGGTTCACAGCGGCTCAAATCAAGCGGCGTAGGCACTCAGCGTGTGGAGGACGAGCTGGAAAGGCTTTTCCCACAGGCAAGACTGCTGCGAATGGACGCTGATACCACTTCTTCAAGATATTCTTATGAAGAGAATTTCAAGGCGTTTGAAAAGGGCGAGTATGATATTATGCTCGGCACGCAGATGATAGCAAAGGGATTGAATTTCCCGAACGTCACAATGGTGGGAGTTATTTCCCTTGACAAGGCTTTGTTTACGGGGGATTTTCGCAGCTATGAGAGAACATTCTCACTGCTCACTCAGGTGGCAGGCAGGAGCGGCAGAGGCGATAAGCCGGGAGTTGCGTATATACAGACATTTGTGCCTGACCACTATGTGCTCAATCTTGCGGCGCAGCAGAACTATGACGAGTTCTACAGCGAGGAGATAGCACTGAGAAAGTCGCTGACCTATCCGCCTTTTTGCGATATATGCGTCATAGGCTTTTCAGCACCCCTTGAAAGCAAGGTCATCGGTGTGTCAAGGTGGGTAACGCAGCTTATAGGGGAATATATCTCGCAGCATAGGGTGAATTTTCCGCTTAGGGCGTTAGGACCTGCACCTTGCACTTTTGAAATGATTAATAATCGCTACAGATACAGGCTTATCCTTAAAACACGCAATACTGCGGAGTTTCGTGAGATGATAAAGCACGTTCTTGGCGAGTTCTATAAAAATAAGGAATACCAGACAGTCCGTATCTATGCCGACATAAACGGCGATATCGGGCTTTGAGAAAGGATAGTTAGATAAATGGCACTCAGAAAAATACTCAATAAGAGCGACGAGATACTTCATAAGGTCTGCAAGCCTGTTACAGAATTTGACGACAAGCTTGGTCAGCTCCTTGACGATATGACAGAAACACTCAAGAATGCTAACGGCGTCGGTCTTGCAGGCCCTCAGGTGGCAAAGCTCAGACGTGTCGTTGTTATAATCATCGACGATAAGGTGTATGAGCTTATAAACCCTGAGATAACATGGCAGAGCGAGGAAAAGCAAAGAGTCCTTGAAGGCTGCCTTTCATGCCCGGGCGAGTGGGGATATGTTACAAGACCTATGAGAGTTAAGTTCAAGGCTCAGGACAGACACGGCAAGTGGTATGAAATGGAAGTATCAGAGCTGTTCGCACAGTGTGTATGCCATGAACTTGCACACCTTGAGGGTCATTTGTTCACTGAGATAGTTGAAGAATTTGTAGAGGTCGAGGACTAATGAGAATAATCTTCATGGGCACTCCTGATTTTGCAGTGCCTACACTGAAAAGGCTTTATGACTGCGGATATGAGGTGCAGGCTGTTTTCACTCAGCCTGATAAGCCAAAAGGCAGAGGCTATAAGCTTACGCCGCCGCCGGTCAAAGTGCTGGCTCAGGAGCATGACACTCCTGTCTATCAGCCTCAGAGCCTGAAAAAAGACGGCGAGGAGTATGTAAAGATCATTGCAGATCTTGCACCTGATTGTATCGTTGTTGCGGCTTACGGAAAAATGCTCCCTAAGTCGGTGCTTGATATACCAAGACTTGGCTGCGTGAACGTCCACGGCTCGTTGCTGCCGAAATATCGTGGAGCAGGTCCGATACAGTGGGCTGTGCTCAATGACGAGGCTGAGACCGGTATCACGTCAATGCTTATGGGCGAGGGCATGGATACTGGAGATATCCTTGTTGAAAGGGCTACACCAATAGGCGAGAACGAAACTGCTGCCGAACTTTTTGACAGGCTTGCCGAAATGGGTGCAGAGGTGCTCACAGATACACTTGAAAAGCTTGACAAGGGGGAGATAACCCCAGTTAAGCAGGACGAGAGCCTTGCGACTTATGCACCAATGCTCACCAAAGAGCTTTGCCCTATAGATTTCACAAAGCCTGTGAGAAAGATACACAAGCAGATATGCGGTCTTTCCGACTGGCCTTGTGCTACTACAGTCCTTGAGGGCAAAAGGCTGAAAGTATATAAGTCTGAGATAGTTTCCACAAAGCCATGCGGAAAACCTGCGGGCACTGTGGTGGATAACAGCGACTTTTCTGTTGCCTGCTCAGACGGAGTTATAAGATTTACTCAGGTGCAGGCTGAAGGTTCGAAGAGAATGGCTACCGCTGATTTCCTCAGAGGCAGACATATCGAGAACGGCACTGTGCTGGGATAATTCGGAGGAACTATGGAAAACGCCAGAAAAACGGTTTTAAGACTGCTGACAAGGCTTGAAAACAGCGGCTCGTATTCAAATATCCTTCTTGACGAGGGCCTTGAAAGGTCAGACCTTTCCCCTCAGGACAAGAAATTCGCCGCAGCTCTTTTCTACGGCGTTTTGGAAAGACAGATAACTCTCGACAGCATTATTCGGGAATATTCACGCAACCCTAAGAATAAGCTTGGTACTGAGGTCAGAGTTATCCTGAGAATGGGTCTTTATCAGCTTTTGTATATGGATTCTGTCCCTGACAATGCGGCGGTGGACGAGTCTGTAAAGCTTGCGAAGAAAAACAGGAACCCTGCGGCAAGCGGATTTATAAACGCAATGCTCAGGGAATTTATAAGAAATGATAAAAAACTTCCAAAGGGCAGAAATGCCGCTGAGGAGCTTTCTATAGAATACTCCGCACCGGTTTGGCTGACGGAGAAATGGACAAGGGAATATGGCAAGGAAGTTTGCCTTGAAATGCTAAAGACCTCTGTGGGACGAGCACCTGTCACTGTGAGAGTGAACACGGTATTCCATTCTCTTGAAAGCACCCTTGATATGCTTGCCGAGGAGGGCATCACCTTTGAAAGGCTCTCCGTGCTGCCTGACTGTATAAGGATATGCGGTGCAGGAGCGGTGGAGCATACTAAAGCTTACAAAGAGGGCAGGATACACGTTCAGGATCTGTCGAGCCAGCTTTGCTGTGCGGCTCTTGATCCAAAGGAGAACGATACAGTGCTTGACCTTTGTGCCGCACCGGGTGGAAAGACTTTCACTATTGCCGAGCGTATGAACAACAAGGGCAGGGTGCTTGCTTTTGATCTGCATAAAAACCGTGCAGGGCTTATTGAAAGCGGAGCGAAAAGGCTCGGTCTTGACTGCGTGACCGCAGGAGTGAACAACGCTAAGGTCTTCAGCGAGGATATGCCAAAGGCTGATAAGGTGCTTTGCGACGCTCCTTGTTCCGGACTGGGCGTTATAAGAAGAAAACCTGAGATAAAGTATAAAGAACCCTCAGATTTCGACAGACTTCCCGAAATACAGTATGATATACTGAAAACATCGGCGGAGTATGTAAAAGTGGGCGGAACGCTGGTGTATTCCACCTGCACGCTGTCAAGGGCGGAAAATGACGAGGTGGCAGACAGATTTTTGGCTGAACAACCTGATTTTGAGCCTGCACCGCTTGGCGAGGCTTTTGGCGGCGACAGCGGTCTTTGCAGAATGTCTATCACACCTGCAAAATATGATTCAGACGGATTTTTTATTGCTAAGTTTATCAGGCTGAGGTGATTATTTGGTAGCTTTTGATGATAATGGAAAAATAGATATACTGGGACTTCTGCCTGAGGAGCTTGAGGCTGAGATACTGAAACTTGGCGAAAAGAAGTTCAGGGCAGGGCAGATATTTGACTGGCTGCACGTAAAACGTGTGTCAAGTTTTAATGAAATGACTAATCTATCTGTACAATTACGGAATCTGCTGAATGAAAAATTTTGTTTAAAATCACTATTTGTGTCAAAAAAGCTTGAATCTCATACCGATAATACTGTAAAATATCTATATGAGCTTGAGGACGGCAATCATGTGGAATCTGTAATAATGGAATACAGCTATGGAAACACCATTTGCGTGTCTACACAGGTGGGTTGTAAAATGGGCTGCCGTTTCTGTGCGTCAACTATTGCAGGGTTCAAACGCAACCTTACGTCCTCGGAGATACTGGGGCAGATATACGCCTCGGAGCGTGACAGTGGAAGAAAGATATCTGGCGTTGTGCTTATGGGAATAGGCGAACCTATGGATAATTTCGACAACGTGGTGAATTTTCTCGAAGTGCTGTCATGTCCTAAAGGCTTTAATATGTCGCTCAGGCACGTTTCGGTGTCTACCTGCGGCATAGTACCGAGAATTTATGAGCTTGCAGAGAAAAAACTGGGCATAACACTGTCCATATCCCTGCACGCATCTAATAATAAGAGCAGAAGTGAGATAATGCCTGTGAATGACAGGTATGACATAAATGAACTTCTTGCAGCCTGCCGATACTATTTTAAGGTAACGGGCAGGAGGATTTCCTTTGAATATGCTTTGATAGACGGGCATAACGATTCCATGGAGGACGCCAAAGAGCTGGCGGAACTTCTTGGCGGTTTTGTCTGTCATGTGAATATAATCCCTGTTAATAAGATAAAGGAGCGTAATTATCATTCTGACAGAAGGTCAGCCAACAGGTTCAGAGAATATCTGGATAAGCTTGGGATAAACGCTACTGTGCGGCGGACTTTGGGAGCGGATATAGACGCTGCCTGTGGTCAGCTGAGAAGGGAATATGAGATCTGATAAAAGGTGGTGAATTGCTTGTTTATAGCGTCTGATACGGACATCGGAAAAAAACGCAGCGAAAATCAGGATAGGGTGCATACCGAGTTCCTTGCTGACAATATTGCGGTCGCCGTTGTTTGCGACGGTATGGGCGGAGCGTCATCAGGCGGAGTTGCCAGTCAGCTTGCCATTGACGCAGTGGTGAAACGTATCAAGGAAAATTTCCGAGAGAATATGAAACCAAATTCCATAAGAAACCTTATGCTTACATCGGTGCACTATGCAAACACGCTGGTGTATGGTAAAAGCAAGGAGGATATCGACAAAAACGGCATGGGCACGACCTGTGTTGCGGCTTTGGTGGTGAACAAAACGGTCTATATGGTGAGCGTTGGCGACAGCAGAGGCTATCTGCTCACAAAGGACGGTATAACGCAGATCACCACAGATCATACTTATGTGGAAATGCTCTACAGATCGGGTCAGATAACCAAGGAAGAGGCTGCAAATCATCATATGAGAAACGTTATCACAAAGGCTGTGGGCGTTGAATCTGATGTTGAGGTGGATTATTTCGAGCTTGAGGAAAATGACAACTTTGCGGTGCTGCTTTGCTCTGACGGTCTGACAAATTACTGCACGGACAAGATGATATATGAAACTGTGTTCGGCAATAATCTTGACGAGGCTATAAAACAGCTTATCGCTTTTGCGAACGAGTGCGGCGGAAAGGACAATATCACCGCTGCGGTCATAGCGAACTAACAGGACGACAATAAAACTAAAATAAATTGGGAGTTGAATTTTATGGATTCTAATATCGGCAAAAAGCTTGACGGCAGATATGAGATAACCGAGCTTATCGGCGTTGGCGGCATGGCTGACGTTTATAAAGCTGTTGACGTAATGGAAAACCGTACTGTTGCGGTGAAGATACTTAAACCTGAGTTTTCACAGAACGAGGAATTTCTCAGACGTTTCAGAAATGAGAGCAAGGCTATCGCAGTGCTTTCACACCCTAATATCGTGAAGATATATGACGTGGGATTTTCTGATGAGATACAGTTCATAGTTATGGAATATATCGACGGAATCACACTTAAAGAGTTTATCGAGCAGCAGGGCGTGCTCAGATGGAAAGACGCTTTGCACTTTGTAACGCAGATACTCCGTGCACTTCAGCACGCTCATGATAAGGGTATCGTTCACAGAGATATCAAGCCGCAGAATATAATGCTTTTCCCTGACGGAACTATAAAGGTCATGGACTTTGGTATCGCAAGATTTTCAAGGATAGACGGAAAGACCCTTTCCGACAAGACTATCGGTTCTGTTCACTATATCTCACCTGAGCAGGCAAGAGGCGATATGACAGATGAGAGATCTGACATTTACTCTGTAGGCGTAATGCTTTATGAGATGCTTACAGGAAGAAAGCCTTTTGACGGCGAAAATCCTGTAGCTATCGCTCTCAAGCATATGCAGGAAGATCCTGTTCCGCCAAGAGAGATAATGCCTTCTATCCCAGAGGCTCTGGAAGAGATCGTTATGCACGCTATGGAAAGAGATCCTGCAAGACGTTATCAGTCAGCAGCTGAGATGATAAAGGATATAGATACTTTTAAGCTCAATCCGTCTGTAGTTTTCGGATATAAGAACAATCCTGTTCCGCTGCCTGCAGTTAATGATAACAGGTATTTCGATGACGAGCAGGACGATGAAGATTACGATGACGACGAGGAATATGAGGACGATGACGAAGAGTCAGAGGACGATGAGGAGGAAGAGGACGAGAAAAAGCGTTCTTATGTTGTTCCTATCCTGCTGGCTGTTACAGTAGCTGTGGTTATCATCGCTGCGTTTATCATCGTTGGCGTTGTGTTCAAGTCATTCAGCGGTTCAAACGGTATGCATACAGGTACGGTAACACTGCCTAACTTCGTTGGCAAGAATATCGTCCAGGTAGAGCAGGACTATAAGGACAAGCTTAAATTCGATATCACAGAAGAATATAACGATCAGTATGACGAAGGAATAATCACATTCCAGGGTCAGGCAGCAGGAAAGTCAGTTAAGGAAGGCTTTACTGTTACACTTACTGTAAGTAAGGGCAAGAAAATGGCTACTATCCCTGACATGGTGAAGAAAGACGGCACTGTGGCAGAAAGTGAGCTTAAAGCTGCCGGATTCGTAGTCGTAAAGAGAGATATCTGGTCTGACGATATCGGCTCAGGTCTTGTTGTAAAGACACAGCCGGCAGCAGGCGAGCAGTATGCTGTAGGTGCAACTGTTACACTGTTTGTAAGTAAAGGACCTGTTGAAACAAGAGTTAAGGTACCAAGCGTTGTAGGTCTTACAGAAGAGAAGGCTGTTGCAATGCTCAAGGAGAACAAGCTCAAGGCTGAGGTCAAGGAGATCGAGCATGAGGGCGACAAGGGCAAGGTAATCGAGCAGGATACAGACAAGGGCACATACGTTGAGCGTGACACAACAGTTACTATCTACGTTTCTACCGGCGAAACTTCACCTGTTGAGGTAACATTCTCACTGCCACTTCCAAGCGGTATCCACGGTTCATATTCTATCGATATCTACAACAACGGCAACGTTGCATACACACAGAAGATCGGCAGCGGCGAGTCTGTTGCAGGCGGTTCTGTAAACGTAACTGTTAAGGGCAAAAAGACTGAAACACTGACTATCTTCATCACAAATGACGAGAATCAGCAGAAGTGCCGCTACGCAGTTTACGATATCGACTATGATAAAAAGACGGCTACCCTCAGTGGAAGTCTGAATGAAAGCGGTCTGATAGACATCACTCCGACAACAACCACAACAACTACTACATCTGCGACTACGACAGAGCCTACCACGACTACAACAACGACTTCTGAACAGCCGGCACCAGAGCCTGAGCAGCCAGCAGACGAGCAGGGTCAGTAGTTCATGAACGGAATAATCGTTAAAGCTATCGGAGGCATCTACCATGTAGAAGCCTCCGACGGCGTTTATGAATGTAAGGCAAGGGGAGTTTTCAGAAAGAAAAATATATCCCCAGTGTGCGGCGACAGAGTAGAATTTTCACTGGAGGACGACGGCTGCGGCGTTATAGAAAAGATAGAGGAAAGGCGTTCCATTCTTATAAGACCGCCGCTTGCTAATCTCGACGTGCTGGTGTTCGTTTCTTCGACCTGCGAGCCTAAGCCTAATCTTTTGCTGCTTGATAAATTTATCGCTATAGCTGTGTTCAAGAAGATAGAGCCTATCGTTGTTTTCACGAAGATAGACAAGGAAGGCTGCGATGAACTGGTTGATATTTACAAGAGTGCAGGCATAAAGACCTTTCAGGTAGACAACACCACAGGCGAGGGCAGCGATGCCGTAAAGGCGGCACTAGAGGGAAAGCTGTCGGCATTCACCGGCAACACAGGAGTTGGAAAATCTTCGCTGCTCAATAATATGTTCCCGACGCTTGGGCTTGCCACCAACGAGATAAGCAAAAAGCTTGGCAGAGGAAAGCACACTACTCGCCATGTGGAGCTTTATAAACTTGAGGGCGGCGGATATATCGCCGATACCCCCGGGTTCTCTTCTTTTGATACTAACAGATATGACATTATTTTCAAGGACAAGCTTGCAGGCTGTTTCCCTGAGTTTGAAAAATACGAGGGTAAGTGCAGATTCCCTGATTGCAGCCACACAAAGGAAAAAGGCTGTGCGGTGATAGAGGCGGTAAAAAACGGCGAGATAGCGAAGTCAAGACACGAGAGCTATGTTGAAATGTACGAGCAGGCAAAGCAGCTGAAGGAGTGGGAATATAAAAATGAGTAAAAAATGCACTATTTTTTCAGGCGGCGAGGCTGTTTCGGCTCAGTGCGTCAGTGAATACAAGGAGTTTATCGACGATTCGCTGGTAATATCTGCTGACAAGGGCTATAAGCTTGCACAGGCGGTGGGCGTGAAATCGGACATTATAATGGGCGATTTTGACTCTGCCGAAAGACCTGTTTTTGACAATATCGAGATATTCCCCTCGGAAAAGGACGATACAGACCTTATGCTTGCAATAAAGCAGGGGTTCGAGTCGGGGTGTGATGATTTTCTCATATTCGGTGCAACTGGCGGACGGATAGACCACCTGCTTGGAAATATCCAGTCTTTGGGATATATTTTATCTCACGGCGGTGAGGGCGTTATTGCTGCGGACAAGGAGATAATGCGGCTTTACCGTGCAGGCAGCTATAAGATATATGACCGTGAAGGATTTTCATTCTCACTTGTGGCATATACTGACAAGGTAGAGGGTTTGACCATAAAGGGTGCGAAGTATGAAGTGGAGGACTGTACGCTGGCCAATGATTTTCCTCTTGGCATATCAAATGTTATAAAGGGAGTCGAGGGTCATGACGGAAGAAAATATGCTGAGATATCGTTCAAAAGCGGATATTTGCTTGCTGTGCAGTCATATTTAGTAACCGATTTTTGATCTTTGAATAATATAAACTATAACATTTCGGGAGGTAATACTTATGAAAGTTGTAGTTGTGAAGAGTCCAAAGGTCATATCGGGGATAATGAGGCTTATTTTCAAGATAAAAAAGGAAGAAGAATAAATGATAAAATGGCAGACTGTTACGAAACGGTCTGCCTTTTTTATGGCAAAAAAATAAGCCCTTAGACCGCAAAACTGCGATATAAGAGCTTTTTTTTGGTGCCGCTAACCGGACTTGAACCGGTACGGGTTTTACCCCGAGGGATTTTAAGTTTGTAAATCGTTGAAGTGCTTTGATCCCTTTTGTGGTCTTTCATTCCCTTTTTTGCCCGATTTTTCGAGCTTTTTAAGCATCAAAAGTTGAAAAGCACCGAATCACATCAGCTTTCAAGAATCATAAAAAACCATGTTTTTTGGTAGACTTTCGGTAGATTTGTGGTAGACAAAAGCCGATAACTTGACTTGGTAGACCTACGGTAGACACACGAAATAAATTTAGTTCCCTGCGAAAAATGCCGATTTTTGTAGAAGAAATTGGCACAAAGGATAGGAAATGTCTCGTGTATTTGCCACACAAGAAAATGATAATCTATTGTTACTAATAAAGCGGATCTGTGCTTTTGACCTCTAAAATTCAATCAAAAAAGCAATCATTCAGCGGACGATGTTCCATATAATTGGAGCGTTGTCCGCTATTTTTATGCCTGAAAATCGAATATCACGTCTGCTGTTTTAGTTATGCGTAATGAAAAATAGGAGGTTTTTTATGTCTGAACGCCAAATCATCACGATCAGCGATGACAAGCTGTCCTGCGAAGCAACAGCTATACTGCTGAGAATGCTCAATTTTCCCGATACAGACTATCATACCGCAGAGGAGCTTTGTCCGTTCTTTGAAAATGATTCTCTGAAAACTATCAGGAACGCTCTGAACGAACTTTACGATGCAGGCTACCTCCGATGCAGCGGTAAGACCTATATGGTCAATAAGCTCAGGATCACGCAAATGAAGCTCGCTTGAGCTGAAAACAGGAGGTGAATGGATATGTCTGCTAAGAAAACAAAAAAGGTCAAAACAACGCCTTCATCGGTGTGCCGTGTCAATAAAAATGCAAACTATACCGTAATGAGCAACTATCATCTGCGGTCAACGAACCTCAGTCTGAAAGCGATCGGACTTCTGAGTAAAGTTCTTTCCTTGCCGGAGAATTGGGATTACTCTATCTCAGGTCTGACTGCGATCTGCAAAGAGAAAGAAACAGCAATCAAGGCAGCATTGGACGAACTGAAGCATTGGGGGTATCTCAATGTGACTAAGCTGATGCCGAATGAAACGAACAGCGGTCGGATCGAGTATGTCTATGACTTCTATGAGTATTCCGAAAAAGATACGCCTGATGCTGACCGGGACGATGATGATACATATGCCAAAGTAAGCTCCGTAAAAAAAGCACCGCAAGGGGCAGAAAAACAAGGCATAGAAAATCTACCCCTTGAAATTCTACCCATAGAAAAACAAGCGGTAGAAAATCAGGGGCAAATAAATACTAAGAAGATAATAAAGAATAATCAAATACGGATTGATCAAGTATCTATCGATCAATCCTGCTCCGACAGCGAAAAAGCTGTTGAAAGACAGGCAGACGGACAGATCGATGGATATATCAGCGAAAAAGAGATCTATACCGAAGTAGTGAAAACCAACATCGACTTTCCTTATTTTGCAGAGTGGCTTGGTGATGAGGAAGAAGCTGAGGAGATCATTCAGATGATCGTTCGGCGGATATGCTCCAGAAAGAAAACAGAGCGTATCTGCGGACAGGATTTTCCCAGAGAAGTTGTCAAGTCCACTATGCTAAAGGTTGATATAAACGTCCTTGAAAATGCGATTGAGCAGATGAAGCGTGCAGACAATGTGCGAAACTATGAGAGTTATCTTATCAGCACTCTGTTCAACGAAGCCAACGGCAAGCGGTTCAAGGAAAATGCTGAGGGACGGTGGGCTGAGTATGCTGTCAAAAGAGATTTTGGCGTTTATGATGACTGAACGTTCCTGAGAGGGGGTGGTGGCTATGGGTGCGAATAAGAAACCGGACGTAGCTGCTTGAAAGACGGCAAATGAGCTTTTTGGAAAGGAAGGTGAAGATCATGGCTAAGTCTATTCTGACACCGGAGGGCGATCTCATCAACTATGATAACCTGATTGCGGTCAGCGTCGAGGTGCGTTCTGTCGGTGTCGATGATGAGCATACGGAAGATGCTTACTGCATTGTTGGTACTGATGTGACCAACAGGGAGAATCTGCTTTATCACTCGTCCGACTACGATAAGGTGATGAGTGTCCAGGGCGATATTACCCGTTGGCTCCAGAGTGAAGCATTTTCCACTTTTGAGATGCCGACCGCAGACGAAGGTGGTGATGTCTGATGCCTTCGGACTATGAGAACGGTGCGAAGAAAACCATTGATATTTCGATTAAAGCGGAGAAAATGACTGCTGATGTGCTGAAATCGGCATTGCGGGAGTTTATGTCGGGCAAGGCAGAGAAAAAAGGGCGAATGACCTACAAGCAGTTGCAGGCGAAGTCGCCGTCCAAGCTCGACAGCATTGAGGTTTCAGACAGGAATATCGGAGATTTTCTGAAAATCGCAAGGAAGTACGATGTGGATTTTGCCCTGAAAAGAGATAAAAGTACCACTCCGCCTACCTATCATGTTTTCTTTTCCGCTGCCAAAACAGATGATTTCAAGAGAGCATTTTCGGAGTATGTCGGCAAGGGACAGGGCAAGACACAGAAGCGTGGTGAGTTCACCCGTGAGCAGATGCAGCAGCAGGCTCAGAAACTCAGGAGCAAACCTCGCAAACAGAAACAGAGAGAGAAAACAAGGGAGAACAGACGATGATCTACGGCTATTTCATGCCTGAACCCATTCCACGGGTAAGGGGCGATGATATTTTTACGGCGATTTTTGATGCCGATACCAGCAGAAAGGAAAAGTCTGCAAATTGCAGATCGACACGAGAAAACTCAAAAAGCTGATCATCAAGACTATTCCCTATGTCGCTTTCTCTTATGTGGGAAATCTGATCGGCTTTGCGTACCGAACCGCTGAGGGCAACGGCTTTCAGGAAAAGCTTCTGCCTTTCATGAGTAATCTCGGTGTGGCATTTGCAAGGATCTTTCCAAGTTTACACCCGTTTGATCTTCTTATCGGCTTGGGTTTGGCGGGAGTAATGAGGCTCGTCCTCTACGTCAAGTCGAAAAACAGGAAGAAGTTCCGTCAGGGTGAGGAGTACGGCTCTGCCGTATGGGGCGGTGAAAAGGATATTGAGCCGTATGTGGACTTATCCTGTCCCGAAAACAATGTGATACTCACAAAGACGGAATCACTTACAATGGGCAAGCCCTCTGCACCGAAATTCGCCCGCAACAAGAACATTCTTGTGATCGGTGGCTCAGGTTCAGGCAAGACACGCTTTTTCGTAAAGCCGAACCTGATGCAGATGCACTCCTCCTATGTAGTGACTGACCCGAAAGGCACGGTACTTGTGGAGTGCGGAAAGATGCTTGAAAGGGGCCGCCCGAAACGTGTGGACGGAAAAATAGTATATCAGAAAACACCTGACGGCAAGTACAAAAAGGACGATAAGGGAAAATATATCCCTGTCTATGAACCGTATAAGATCAAAGTATTCAATACCATTGATTTTGCGAAGTCGATGCATTATAACCCGTTCGCATATATCAGCAAGAAGAACCGTGAGAAGGACATTCTGAAATTCGTGGAAGTACTTATCAAGAACACTTCTTCTCAGCAGCCGTCCGGCGATGATTTTTGGGTGAAAGCGGAGAAACTGCTTTATACTGCGTATATTGCCCTGATCTTTGCTATGTACCCCGAAGATGAATGGAACTTTGAAACCTTGATCGACATGATCAACAATTCGGAGTGCAGTGAGGACGATGAGGAGTTTAAGAACTGTATCGACCTTGAATTTGAGATCGTGGAGTGCTGGCTGAACGGCACAAAGCACGAAGATCACGAAGTCATGGCTGATTACGGTGACATCTTTGAAACGAAACCCGATGCCGAACAACGGCGCTTGGGTGCATTTGCACTCAAACAATTCAAGGCTTACAAGTTGGCAGCAGGCAAGACGGCAAAATCGATCCTGATTTCCTGTTCCACAAGACTTGCGCCTTTTGCAATAGACGAGGTCTTGGAGATCACCTCCTACGATGAGCTGCACCTTGACAAGCTCGGTGACGAGCTGAGTGCGCTTTTCATAATCATCTCCGATACAGATACGACTTTTAACTTCCTGGTCGCTATCATGTATTCACAGCTTTTCAACCTACTCTGTACAAAAGCAGATAATTCCCCAGGAGGAAAGCTGGACTATCACGTACGCTGTTTGTTAGACGAGTTCGCCAATATTGGCGAAATTCCGCAGTTTGAGAAGCTCATAGCGACGATTCGAAGCCGTGAAATCAGTGCGTCGATCATCTTGCAAGCTAAGAGCCAGCTAAAGGCTATATATAAAGATAATGCAGATACGATTGAAGGCAACTGTGATACGATGCTGTTTTTGGGCGGCAAGGAGAAGTCCACGCTGAAAGAAATTTCGGAGAGCTTAGGTAAAGAAACGATCGACAGTTTCAACACCTCTACCAACCGTGGACAATCGGAGAGCTACGGTATGAACTATCAGAAGCTCGGAAAAGAGCTGAAATCTCAGGACGAACTGGCGGTCATGGACGGCGGTAAATGTATCCTGCAAGTGCGAGGAGTGCGTCCGTTCTTCTCGGACAAGTTTGATATTACCCGTCATAAGCAGTACCCTATGCTGTTAGATGACAATCCTGAGCAGGAATTTAACATCGAAAACTATGTGAGTAACCGAAGAGAGATGCGTTTGAAACTGCCCAAAGGAGAACGTTTTTCGGCTTATGGTGTGGATATGACAAACGCCGGACAGGAAGTTACAACAGTATCAGCAAAAGAAAAAGATAAAGCTGGTACTGCAATATCTGAGGAAACCGAAGAAAAAGAGATATATGTCGGCTTTTAACTCAGACAGTGAAGAAACCGAATAAAGGCAATACCGCACGATCTTTGTGTGGTATTTCCTAAAAAAAGAATCGGTTGAAGCTGCGGACAATTATTACTTTATTTTTTTGAGGGAGACTTTTTACCTATGAACGAACTGAATATTTCTGCGGTCGATGCAACCGCAATGGAGACAGCAGCCACTGCCTCTGCACCGAAGCACAAGTGGCTCTCTAAGCTCACCCGTGGTGCAAAGAAGGCAACCATGTTCTGCACGATCGCAGGCGTTATGGCATCTACCTGTGTAACTCAGGCATTTGCAGCAGGCACGGGTGCTGTTGATACTTCTTCTTTCATTTCTACTGCTTGTACCGTACTCAAGAGCGTTATCTGCCTGATCGGTGCAGGTGTTGGTGTATGGGGCGTTGTAAACCTTCTGGAAGGTTACGGTAATGATAACCCCGGTGCTAAATCCCAAGGCATGAAGCAGCTCATGTCAGGCCTTGGTCTGATTCTCCTTGCAATCGTCCTTGTTCCTGTTCTTGAAACAATGATGACGGGCGCAATTTAAGTGACGTTCTGACCTGAATATAAGCAGATTAGCTACATAGCGGTGGGTTTTGCATTGCAATAATGGGTTTTGGGTAAGCAATCTGCACTCTCAGATATGAAAGGGAGTGAAAATATAAATGGCAATAAATATCGGATATTTAACTGCCAATAAAACAAGTGCAGGAGATGAAGTGTACACTCCATTCTATGCGGTAGAGCCGTTAATGGAATTTCTGCCGAAAGACAAGAAAATATGGTGCCCGTTCGATGAAGAATGGAGTGCGTTTTATCAGTATCTTACCGAACAGGGGTTTTATGTGGAACGAAGCAGCTTGAAAGATGACAAGGATTTTTTTCACTTTGAGCCTGACGAATGGGATATTCTCGTAAGCAATCCCCCATTTTCTAAGAAGAATGAAGTCCTGAAACGAGCTTTTGCTTTTCAGAAGCCTTTTGCTCTGCTCTTGCCCGTGAACAGTATTCAGGGTAAGGCACGATACAAGATATTCAATAATGAGATTCAGATGCTTTGCTTTGATAGTCGGGTTGACTATCATACACAGCAGAATATGCTCTTTACAACAAAGGGCAATCATTTCGGATCTGCGTATTTTTGCAGAAACCTTCTTCCCACAAAGCTGGAATTACGTCAGCTTGTGAAATATGACAGACCATTGATGAATTCCTCGGAGAGGGGTGATGAATAAATGGGAGTAATCAGCGATGCGATTGATGCTTTGGAGGATTGGTGCTGTGACTTATTCAAGGACGGCATAAAATCTCAGTTTGACGGAATTTCCGATCTTCTGACTGATACATTTGCTCAGACAACAGGTTCGGGAGCAAAGGGAAACCTTGTATCAAACTTTCTTACAAAGCACCCTGCTCAGTTTACGGGTACTGCCGGAAGTGCGCCGACAGGCTACGGAATTTGGGCAACTATCGAAACGCTCTGTAACAATGTTGTAGTCCCTATTGGAGGTTTCATTCTGACAGTCATCCTCTTGAATGAGCTTTGTCAAATGGTCATTCGGGGAAATAATTTCAAAGACTTCGACGATTCGATCTTTATAAAATGGATCATCAAAGCCTTATGCGGTGTAATACTTGTAGCCAACACATATTACATCGCTTCCGCACTATTCTCATTTGGCACAAGCGTATGCTCCAACGGTCTTGCCACGCTGTTCGGCAGCGGTGACTATCTGTCTAATAGTTTATCGTTAAAGAAAACGGCTCTCAACAGCTTAGGTTTAGGTGAGTTGATGACGGTGTGGTTCATATCCCTAATTGTTCATCTGGGAGTGATGATACTTATTGTTGCAATTGTAATTACCCTTGCAAGCCGTATCATCGAGGTGTTTATGTATCTCAGCATTGCACCTATTCCTATGGCAACAATGATGGACAGCGGAGAATGGGCAAGTATTGGTAAAAACTGGGTAAAACAGCTCTTAGCTCTTTCTTTCCAGGGGTTCTTTATCGTAGTCGCACTCGGTATTTTCAAAACGCTGTTTAGCAATATGATCGCTACGCTCAATTCAAGCAAGGACGGTGTGATAATGCAAATGGCAATGCTAATGGGATACACGGCAGCGCTTATCTTTACCATTCTGCGTACAGGAGCGATCAGCAAAAGTGTGTTTAACGCACATTGACCTTGAACAAGATTGGAGGATCTATGGCACATTATGTACAAATCCCGAAAGACCTGAACGACATCAAAGAGAAGTTTATTATGGGATTTACCAAAAGACAGGTGATATGCTTTGGTATTGGTCTTGTTCTCGGAGCACCTGTTTTCTTTCTGACGAAAACAGCTATCGGAATGTCCGGGGCGATCTTCGCTATGGGTGCAGTCGCTGCTCCTGCGATACTCTGCGGACTTTATAAGAAAAATGGCGTTTTCTTGGAGAAACAGGCAAAATATATGCGTGAATACTTTACAAGACCTCGAAAGCGGTATTACCGCACAACAAACATATTTGAGTGCTTTGAAAGGCATATCGAATACACAAGAATCAAGAAAAAGCTGAGAGATGCTGAAAGAAAAGGCTGATACGGCTGACTATATCGTACACTTTCGGTGTCTACGCTTTTGAATATAAACGGAGGTTACCAATGGGCTTTAGAAAGAGAAATGCCAATAAAAGTGATAACTGCAGCAAGTCTAAGGTTGTCATGGGCAAGCCAGCCTCTCAGCTTACAAAAGAGGACAAAAAAATACTTTCCGCACGAATGGCGGAAATCAAGAGTGCTAATGGCGGTAAGACTACGGTGCAGAACACCATTCTCTATATGTGTATGTATAAGGACGGTGTTTGCCAGGTATCGGAGAACTTCTTCTCTATGACGGTACAGTTTTATGATGCCAATTACTCTATTTCGGAGTTTGAGGAACAGAATAATATCTTCTCAAAGTATTGTGATGTTATCAATCTCTTTGACAATACGATCAAATTCCAGCTTACCTTTGAAAATAAAAACAGATCAAAGGAAAAGCTCTTAAAAACGGTGCAGATACCTGAACAGAAAGATGATTTCAATGCAATCCGCAAGGAGTACAGCGAAATGCTTACCGATAAGCTGATGAAAGGCTCTAACGGTCAGTCGGCAAGAAAGTTCCTGACGTTTGGTATCGAATCCACATCATACAAGGCAGCAAGGGCAAAACTCTTGTCGATCAAAAATGACGTGATCAAGGGCTTTAAGGCTTTTGGCGTGGAAGCGAAACTTCTTGACGGCAGACAACGCCTTGAAGCTCTCTACTATGCCTTGAACCCTTACAGAAATTCTCCATTCATCTTTGATTGGGACAGTATGCTTCATGCAGGAATGGACACAAAGGATTCTATCAGTCCGTCCTCGCTGAAATTCAATAAGGCTGACTTTGAGATCGGTAATGCTTACGGTGCTGTATGGGGCATGAATATCCTTGCAGGAGAATTGTCAGACGAAATATTAAAGGACTTTCTTGAAATGCAGAACCTTTTCTGCGTGAATATCCATGTTGATCCGCTGGACCAGATAGCTGCCCTGAAATTCGTCAAAAAGAAGCTTACCAATGTGGAGCAGATGAAGATCGACGAACAGAAAAAGGCATCGCAGTCCGGCTATGATCCCGACATTCTTCCGCCTGCGATCAAGATGTATATCGAGGACATTGAAAAGCTCCTCGCTGACCTCAACAGCAAGAATGAGCGTCTTTTTCATATCAGTATTTCATTGAGAGCTTATGCAAAAAGCAAAAAAGAACTGAAACTTCTTTCTGAGATGCTAAAGCGTGTTTGCCAGAAGAATAACTGCACGATGTTTCCATATGATTATCGACAGGAACAGACTCTCGTTTCTACACTTCCGCTGTGCTATAACGAGATTCCCGTTCGCCGTGAGATGCACACTTCGGGCATTGCAATCTTTGTGCCGTTTACCACAAAAGAGCTGTTTCAGGACGGACAGGCTACCTATTATGGTATCAATACGCTGTCGGGCAACATGATCCGTGCAAACAGGTCTAGGCTCAAAAATCCGAATGGACTTATCCTCGGTACGCCGGGTGCCGGCAAGAGTTTCAGTGTTAAGCGTGAAATACTCGACTGCTTTCTGACAACAGTCGATGACATAATCATCTGTGACCCCGAAGGCGAGTATTATCCGCTTGTTTCGGCTCTGCACGGACAGCTTATCCGTATTGCTTCAAACAGCGAACAACACCTTAATCCTATGGACATCACTATTGATGATTTCCTTTTCAGCAATCCTATGGAAGTGATCGCCAATAAGTCCGACTTCCTGATCTCGCTTTGCGAGATCGTTGTCGGAGGTCGCTACGGTCTTTCCGCTGAGGAACGCTCTGTTATCGACAAATGTGTTCAGAGCATCTACAAGCATTTTATCGAGAATGAGCCGACACCTGAAAAGATGCCGCTTCTCTCCGATTTGCAGCAGGAGCTTAATAAGGAGGGCGAAGTCGCTCTTCGTGTAGCAAATTCTCTTGAAATGTTCGTAAACGGCAGCCAGAACCTCTTTAATCACCGCACCAACATTGATATGAGTAATCGTATCATCTGCTTTGATATTAAGGAACTTGGCAATCAACTCAAAAAAGTCGGTATGCTGATCGTACAGGATACCGTATGGAACAGAGTTTCCGCAAACCGTGAGAAAAAGAAGATCACTCGCTACTACATTGACGAGTTCCATCTCCTTTTGAAAGAGGAACAGACAGCGAAATATTCCGCTGAGATCTGGAAGCGTTTTCGTAAATGGGGCGGCGTGCCGACAGGCATCACGCAAAATGTCAAGGATTTGCTTTCTTCTCAGGAGGTCGAAAACATCTTTGACAACTCGGATTTTGTCTATATGCTGAATCAGGCAGCCGGAGACAGGGACATTCTCGCTGAAAAACTCCACATCTCAAAGGAGCAGATGAAGTTTGTAACAAACAGCGGTCCGGGTGAGGGGCTTATCCGCTATGATAAGGTGCTTCTGCCGTTTACCGACCGTTTCCCGACAGATACGGAGATGTATAAACTCATGACCACGAAACCAACCGGAGAATAATAAAAGCTGCCGACAACAGCCGACAGCTTTCAGGTTCAAATTCTCTCAAGTAATTCTGAGGGCTTCAAAGCAGGCACTTTGCTGTCCTTAAAATCACGAATGTTTCTTGTGACGATATAATCCGCTTTGATCCTACTTGCCTGACACATCTGTAAGGCATCTTTATAATCAGAAGAAAACATCTTAGCGGCGGCTTTTAGATCGGTTGATTTGAGGTCAACAACTTTAAATATCATCGTGATCTGCTGAATGAACTGTTCTGTTTTCTGTGGAGTAAGCTCCTTGCGGAGAATAAACACAATGTTCGGAATAGACAATGCGGAAATGTAGCCCTCGATTTGATCTACTTCACAATACTTCCAAACTTTTGATGAGGCTTCGACAAACTCAGGACGGTTGCAAAGCACATCAAGAATGACATTGGTATCAACCAAAATTTTCATGTGCTTCTATCCTTTCTGCACGAACAGGTTTATCATCATAATCATTTTTAAGAACGCCAGTAAGTGAATCAGTCAGGAAGGAAACGCTTGATTCGTGGGAAACAAGTCTTGCAACTTCTTTTCCGTTCTTGAGAATGATGATCTCGTCACCCTGCTGAACAGCTTGCAGATAATGGCCAAAGTTATTCTGAATATCGGTAGCGGTTGCAGTGATCATAATAACACCTCCAAACATTTTCGCTAATATTAGTATACCCTATTTTAGCTAAAATGTCAAGGGCGAATTTTAGGGAAAAGGGGGGGAGCTATGAGCTTACATAGAAAAGAGAATAACCTCCGCAGAGCACAGGCACGTTTCGACAGAGTCAGCAGACGGTCGAAGCAGTTTCAGATAGATTTCCGCCGTGAAGCTAACAGCAGAGGCCGCTTTCATACCCGTGCATATATTGTCCGTGGTGAGAAAACGCATCACGGCGGTCGGGGTATCGTCCATAAGTTTGCAAATGCGAAATACCGCATTCGGGGCGATAAACCGTCAGTTACACGGACGATCAAATCATGGCAGCCTAAGACATTCAAAGGAAAGCTATTTAAGGTAAATACCCGTGCTGTGAATTTTGCAGTTCATGATGTAGCTCAGACGGCGGTCGATACAGCTTTCGCAGCGGAAACTGGCGGTATCAAAACCGCCGATATTGCCCAGCGTGAAGTCCGCAACAAGCTCAAGCAGAAATACACCCGTGAAGCGGTGGACGATTATCACCGTGGTGTGTTTCTCATGGGCCGCACGGCGGTCGATGCTGTCAAGGGTACGCATGATCACCTGAAAACAAAGAAACAGTACAAGCTTGAAAAAGCGAAGTTGCAGCTAAAGAAAGCTGATAACAAGCTCTATAAGGCGAAAACGCAGAAGCCGAAAATGGCTGCGACAAAAGCCGATTTGAAGAAAGCCAAGGCGGAATATAAAGCCCGAATTGTAAAAAACAAGGGCAATAAGTTCCGCAAGGCGATGAACAAACGCCGGTTGCAGGCATATAAGCAGACAAAGCGTGAACTGAAATTTGAGCGTAAACAGCTAAAAACAGAACTGCAATTTCGCGTTAAAGAACTGCATAATCAGAAAAAGATCAGCAGAAATTCTCACCCAGGCTTGCTTGCATTAAAGCCAGTCTCATATTCGGCAAAGCGAATGAGGGCTTCTGCGTGGCAGAAAGCTGTCAATGAAGATCAGGACAATGACGTACTTCATGCGATAGACTCGGCAAAACGCAGAATAGCGGAACCTATCAAAGATAAGGTAAGTAAGCCTCAGCGGTTACAGCGAGAAGAAAAAAAGCGTGATCGTCTGTCCGATGAAAAGTCAAAATCCAACAAAAAACTCAATCGGCAGGAAAACAAGCTGAATGAAAAGCACGATAAATACAAGCAGAGAAAGAAGCGTAAACCCCAAAATAAGAAAACAAAAAAAACGGTGGCTGAGAGATTCAAATCAGCTTTCAAATTCGTGAAAAACATCTATGAAAAGGAAGTCAAAAAGTTCTTTGCAGCAATAGCTGTTCCGATACTTATTATCTTTCTTGTGTTTGCTTTTATCATCATGATTTTCAGCTCCATAGTTTCAGGCGGTGGATTTACCCTCGGTACTTATGCGTCGCAGGACTATGACCTTTCCGAAGCTGAAAAGTATTACACGGAGCTTGTTTATAACCTCAATCAGAAAATACTTAAAGTCAGCGATGCTTCTGACTGGAAGAAAGGTCTTGTGGATTTCGGTGCAAAGAAAAAAGAATTGAAAGATGATCCCGATAACTGGTATTGGGGCAAGTCCCCTGTCTATGATTGGGATCCTGTATATGATTTCGACTGCTATAAGCTGTGGTCATTCCTTTGTGCATACTATTATGACTTTGATGCCGCCGACAACGGTGACATCAAGTATTGGAAGTTCAAAAGCGATACAAAGGATCTGCTTGAGGACATTTTCAATGCGGAGTATGAGTTCGTATATTGGTATGATAATAAATCCCGTTGGGAGGAGCTTGACAACTATGTTTATTTCGGTGGGGGAAGCAGTAATGACGGCAGTTACTACTATTGCGAGAAATCAGCAAGTAAAAGCAGCGGATCTTGGACTTACAAATTCAAGCCGACTTCTTATACCTCAGAACTTGGTCAGTATCTTGATGGTGACGGCTATTGCTATCTGAACCGCAGTTATCGTGTCTTGAATCCAAACGATGATTATGCACTCACGGGCTATTATGTACTTGATAACCGTTATTTTGCAGACAATGCCCACACCAAAGAGCCTTTCTATTGGGTGGACAGTGACGGAAAATTCTTTTTCAAAAATCATGACGGAAATACTCAGTACCGTTCGTTCTACGGTTGGGAGAACGATGATGCTTGGTTCATGATTACGGAAACCGATGCGAGAGCGTGGACAGGCGACAGCAATTGTTCAGCTCTGTATGGTTATGTGCAGAAACAGTATTGGAAAACAGAATGTAATCTTTATTACAACGTAAAGCAGAAAAAAACCTTTGATGAGGTCATTGCAGACAAACTCGGCGGTATGTCGCATAAGACGGAGCGTCTACAGTATTACAATTTGCTTGTGGGCAATGAAGACGGCAACACGCTTTACGGCAATCATCAGACCATATATAATATGCTGCCCGGTGATTCTATCCGTGACTATTCCCTCAAAAGAGAGTTCGGATATGAAATGACGGGGTGGAACGAAAAAAGCGATGGTCTGTATCAGGGTATCAAGGTGTATGCTAACAGCGGTACAAAGCTCAAAATGCCTTTCAGCGGAAAAATAACTGATGTTGATACTGCTGACAACAAGATCACGATCCGCAAGGACGATGTACAGTATTGGTACGACGGAAACGGCGGCACTAAGCGTGATACGGAAGTCACCATTGCAAATGCGGTGCTTATAAATGACTACGAGGAAGGCGACAGTATCAAGGAAGGCAAGGAATTTGCCAAAACAACAGCTGGAAATGTTAATTTCCACATTTATATAGACACCGACGGCTACGGCTGGGATTATATTGATCCTCGGCTCGTGCTGTATTAACGGAGGTACATAATGGCTTTATATGATGCAAAAATAGAGAAATTCAGAAAAAAGGCAGAACAGCTTGAAAAAAATATCAGGCGGGATACAGAGGAACGCAGACGGCTTCTCTCTGAAATCACAAGGCTGCGTTATCTCTCGCTCTGCGAAAAGCTGAATTGTGATGGAGAGGAATTAGAAACCGTGCTTGCCAGAGAACATGAGCAGATTCAGAATATGAAAGCTCGTGGTCTGACCGATGATGAGATAGACGATCTCGGCAAAGCGGCAAATACGAAGAACAAATGAGATTTTACTCTGAGGAGGACGATGATGAAAACAAGAATGATTAGTGCTGTGATGGCTGCTTTCATGCTTGCAACAGCAAGTATCGGCGGTATTACCGCTTCTGCCGAAGTAGGAACGGCAGAGACTACGGAAACAACCGCTTCTGAGCCTGCGGACGAAAGCTCTGATGATATGGAAAAGTTCCGTGAGGTCATGAGTGAGCTTGCCGAGGCAGATACAACCGATGTTGTTACCGACTATGACGGCGATCCCTATTACGATACTGACGGCAACGCCACCCTTATCAAGTCGGAGCAGATCATCTACAATACCGAGGAAATGCAGTTCATCGCTGTGACCACAAAAGACGGTCATGTGTTCTATGTGCTTATCAATTACACCGCAGACAATGGCGAGGACAATGTGTATTTTCTGAACAAAGTTGACGATTATGACCTGTATGCTTTGCTTTATGCCGGAACTGAGGACGATGATGATGCCAAGAAGATCACTCCCGAGCAGGCAGCTCAAGAAGCAGAAAAGGCTAACGGCAGAGTGCCGTCCGGCGGCAGTGATAATACTGACGATGCTGAAGATCCCGCTGAGAACGGCGAGAAATCGTCTGAGTCAGCAGCTCATACAAAGAATGTTCCTATGAATAAAAACAGTATGATCCTTGTTTTTGGTGTGATTGTTCTGATCGGTGTTGGTGCCGCAGGCTTCTTCCTAATGAAGAAAAAGAAAGGCGGAAACAAGACTGCGGATCAGTTCGAGCCTGAGTATGACGATGATACAGAGATCACCGAAGAATCTGAGGACGATATGAGATTCTACGATAATCAGGACGATGAAGAATAAGAAAGAGAGGGCAAAAGAATGAGAAAGATGAAGAAGATCGCTGTATGTGCGGCAGCGGTGGCAGGGACAGCCGGAATTGCAGGCGTTTCAGCAAGGGCAGTTGAGGGCGTGAGAAAGAAGTGGTTTCTTCGTGGATTTGAAGCAGGACAGTTTATCGGCGATTTGACCGCTGCGGAGAACTTCACCTGTGAAAAGACTGTTATCCAGAAGAAGTATGACAAGCTCTGCGAGGAGTTTGAGGAGCTTCAGGAGAACTACAACGATCTTTTTGATGACTACTACGAAGTATGATCAACTTTGAACCCAGTGGATTCAAAGTTCCCGACAACAGAACAGACAACATAAGACAATGAGAAAAGAGAGAGAATTTGTCTAATGAAGGTACTCAGCTTATTTGACGGCATTTCCTGCGGTATGCTTGCTCTGCAAAGGGCTGGCATTCCCGTGGAGTGCTATGATGCATTTGAGATCGACAAGTATGCCGTCACGGTCTCCAAGCGTAATTTTCCCGTAATCGTTCATCATGGGAATGTATATGACGGCGATTTCACGCAGTTCAAAGGATATGACCTGCTGCTCGGCGGTTCGCCCTGCACCTATTGGTCTATCGCCAAAAAGGACAGAGAGATCGACTGCGACGGAGAAGGGTTCAGGCTCTTTCAGGAATATGTGAGAGCCTTAGAGGAATCGGGCTGTCAGTATTTCCTCTACGAAAACAACTACTCCGTACATCAGAACATCAAGGACGAGATCACAAGGGTTCTCGGTGTAGAACCGATCATGATAAACTCTGCACTTGTATCGGCACAAAACAGAAAACGCTGTTATTGGACGAATATTCCTTTTACTTCTTTTCCGGAAGATAAGGGCATTTTATTGAAAGATGTGCTTGAAAGCGGTGTCACTTGGCAGGACAAGTCCTACTGTATGACAGCACGTTACCCAGGGGCTGTTTTGTTCAACACGCTTGAACGCAAGCAGCGAACTATGGTCGCTGAACCTGTCCCGATCAATACATACTTCAACGGCGAAACAATGCCTATGGGAGCCGCCCAGCGTGGAAGATATGTTGACGGCGAAAAGACCGAACAGCATATCGAAATTCGTGAAGACGGTAAATCCAACTGCCTGACTACGGTGCAGAAAGATACTCTTGTATGTTCTCCTGTTCGTATCGGACAGTATGGCAAGGGCGGACAAGGACAACGTATTTACTCCGTTGTCGGTAAATCTGTCACACTTTCCGCAAACGGCGGCGGTCAGGGGGCTAAGACAGGTCTATATAAGATCGACCTGCCTGACGGTGATTATATTATCCGTAAGCTCACGCCCATTGAAGCGGAGCGTTTGCAGACACTTCCCGACAACTACACGGCAGGCATTTCCAATACCCAGCGATACAAGTGTATCGGCAATGGGTGGACGGTCGATGTGATCGCACACATCTTGGGAGGGCTTCACGATGCTTGATAAAGTCCTGAACAAGTGTGCAGAAAACAACAACTACACCATTTATACCAGTATGTGCAAATCACAACGCATACTGATGCGGTCTTATGCTCCTGTGTGCAGTATCAGCGGCGGTTCTGACAGCGATATTGTCCTTGACCTGATCCACAAGGTCGATGAGGACGGCAAGGTCAAGTATTTTTGGATAGATACGGGACTGGAATACTCCGCTACAAAGGAGCATTTAGACTATCTTGAACAGAAATACGGCATTACCATTGAGCGTGTCAAACCCGATAAGCCTATCCCGAACTGTGTGAAGCAGTATGGCATTCCTTTCCTGTCAAAATACGTTTCCGAACAGATGATGCGATTGCAGGCTCACGGATTTCAGTGGGAGGACAAACCGCTTGAAGTGCTGTTGCAGAGACACCCTCGGTGTAAGACGGCTCTGCAATGGTGGTGCGGAGAGCGATACTCTGATGAGGACGGTGTTCAGAAAATCAGCAGATTTTCTATCTATCGCAACCGTTTCCTGAAAGAGTTTATCATGCAGAATCCGCCGGATTTCCCCATATCCAACAAGTGCTGTGAATATGCGAAAAAGAAGCCCGCAAAGCGTATCGTCAAGGAACATGATGCAGACTTGGATATAACGGGTATCCGACAGGCTGAGGGCGGTATCCGTTCGGCGGCTTACAAGACTTGTTTTTCTGAAAGCAAGTCTAAGGGGTGCAACACATTCCGTCCGGTATTTTGGTACACTGACGGTGATAAAAAGGAATATGAGCAGATGTTTGATGTTCAGCACTCCCGATGCTACACGGAATACGGTCTGCGGAGAACAGGCTGTGTAGGCTGTCCGTTCAGCAAGCACATCAATGAAGAACTTACAATCATCGAGGAATATGAGCCGAATTTATACAAGGCTGCCGTCAACATTTTCGGCAAGTCCTATGAATATACAGCGAAATACCGTGCTTTCGTGAAAGAAATGAAGGTAAAGGAAAAGGAGCAGAAAAAGAAAGATGTTTGATCCTGACATACAGAGGAAAGCGATCAGCCTTATCATGGGCTTTATTATGGAGTTTTCGGGAGTACATTCCGAACCTGAACTGATCGAGCTGACAGCAGATAACCTGAATGTATCGACGATTTCTGTTTCCTGCTTGAAAGTATCGTGGGATTCTGAGCCTGACCGTGATTATTCTGTGAGCTGCACGGCTCATGATGATAACTATGCTTTCAGCGATAATATGTACTTTGTGTTCAAAGGCAATGACCTCTGCTACATAACAGGTCTGCGTGAGAATACAGAGTACACAGTGACAGTCGAGCCTATTCTTTCTGAGAAAGAAAAAGACGGATATTCCGTAATACCTTCAACCGCTGATGGCAAGACCGAAACGGTTGAGGTCATATATGACTTTCAGTATGAGGACGGCTGGACAAACTGCTTTGCAGGCGAAAGAGCTTCGGGGCTGACGGCTATGCCCAGCTCAGGGGCAATATGCGGTTCAAAGGTCGATACCATAACAGGAACCGGAATACGCCGTGATGAGTACAGGGATTACTGTTGTGCAATGGGCGTATGGTACGGATACTGCGGAGATCGTTTCCTGATCGAGCTTGAAAACGGTACGCAGTTTACTACAAAGATATGCGACAGTAAGGGCTATGCCGATGATGGTGAGGGGAAATATCACAACTTCGGCGGCAGCGGAAAGTGTATCGTTGAGTTTATCTATGACGATCATCACTTACCGTCCTGCGTGGCATTTAGCGGTAGCTGGGGCTACTATAACTGGAACGGGCTTGATCTGAGTTCCAATATCAAGTCTATCAAGAAAATCAACTACGGTGAACCCGTAGAATACTGAAAATGTGGAGGTTTCTATTATGAACGTAAAGAAGATCATCAAGGGAATTGTCGGACTCGGTGCTATGGCAGGTGTTGCATACGCTGCATATAAGCTCGGTGAAAGCAATGGCAAGATCAACGAGCGTTTTCGTGAGAAGTACGGCGATGACGAGGACGATATTGATCTTGACGATGATGAGGACGATGAGTTCAGGTTCTATGATAATATGATCGAGCCTGACAATGAGTGCCTTGCCCCTAATAAGGAGAAAAAGCCTTCTTTCTCTGTAAGCATACATAACTTTGCTCCGCTTGATTCTGTTAAGGTTGAGGGCATTTCGGAGAAAGATATGGATATGCTTGTTTACCATATTTCGCTTGACAAGTACACCTCCAACAAACAGATTCGTGAGTGGCTTGAGGTTGACAAGGATACCGCTGCAAAGGTTATCTTTGCACTCAGAAAGGCAGGATATATCGGTGACGAGTATTCCAACTATTTGATTCCGGTCAACATCACAACTGAGGTGTATTTTCGACTCAGGTCGTACAACAATTCTAAAAAGTAAAAGCACACTCCCCCTATCAGGAAATGTGCTTTGATAATCAGATGCTTTTCTCCTATTTTGATATGAAATTTAGGAAAAAGGCGTTTGTTTCCTGTTTCCCAAACTTGTGAATTTTTTAATTTTGGGTAATAAAAAAGATAGAAAGTCGATATATGTCAATTTTGATCGTTGGCGAAAAGCCAAGTGTAAGCCGTGCAATCAGTGCCGTGGTCAGAGTTTCTTCCACACACAAAGGTTACACCGATATATTGTATCGTGGTGTGTCGGTCATTTGGTGGGCTTGAAGTTCCCGAATGGCTATGGCAACGGGTGGGAACAGAGATTCAGACATAAGGTCTACATCAAAAATGTGGAGCTTACAAAGCTGATCTGAAAAAGACAAGGCACAGTCCTTGTCGGGCTGTGCCTGTATAACTATATCAGAGCTTTTCAAAAATGCCGTTGTGAAGAATACTCTCTAACGCTGTGATCGCTGTATCATAGGGAACGGTTTCAAACAGCAGAGGTGCGGTTATTGTATCGTAGTCCTCCTTATAGATCTTCTTATCAATGATCTCTCGGAGAATATCGGTGACATTTGCACCCTCTTGAACCGAAAGGCACATTTTATGCGGTCTACGCTCCTCAGCGACAGATAATGCAAGTTCTTTCAGCGTATCATCGATCGTTACAATCTCATACAGTTTGTAAATATCGTAGATGTGCCTTGAATGTTCCGTTGTGGTATTTAGCAGATAATAATCTACCAGAGCATACATCTTGTCAAGCATTGTCCGTTCTGCGGTCTGAACATTCAGCGTAAACGGCTCTAAATCATATTGCTTAATAAAAGCATCGTATCCGTTTTCATGAAGATATTGATAGATCAGGCTGTCTGCTGTCATTATCTTCGTAGGATAGGCTCTTTGATAGATAGCTGTTTCAACGATAAGCTGTTCCTTCAGATAAGCAGCGGACAGTGACGAGGGATAGTCAATGATATATCGGTTGTAGTCTCTGCGGCTTTTGATCGAATCGGCATTGGTAAGCCCAAAATCTAAATCACTGATAATTTTCGTGATATTCGCTTTGAGCTGCTTTCTCTTGCTTTCAGACGGTTTCTTCTCGGACTGAACATTCAGGTCAATATCCTCAGAAAAACGCTTGATGATATGGTAGCACTTTGACAGTGATGTGCCGCCCTTAAAAACGATATCCGGCATAACAGCGGCGATCCGTTTCAGGAAAAGAGTCACAAAATAGTCCTTCTCAACGATCTCTGCCTTGACTCCAAGATAGTCAGAGGTTCGCAGTACAAGCTGCTCAAAGGTATCCTTTTCATTATGCAACATAATAGATCACTCCGCTTTCTATGAGATTTCTCAAAGCCTTGTCAGGGAAAAACGGTGCATATTTTGTAACAAGCTCCTGAGAAATATTGCATTTCCTGATCCAGCTTTTGATGACAGCTTTTCTTTCATCGTCAAAATAACCTGACGAGGTACTATTCATCATTTCAAGGAACTGCAAAACAAATATATTGTCGTTGTCTATCTTGACTCTTGATTTTCGCAGGATCACTTCCTGATTTCCTACTTTCACTCTGCGGAGCTTTGAGTTTTCGTTATTCGTTTGTATCTCAGGAATATTTGACATCTGTGTAGAAAGCCCTGCCTGCTGCAATGCCGTGATGCCTGTATAGAATCCGATACGATTTCCTTTTTCGGATAAATACTTTCGTTCGATGATCCTGTTTGGATTCAGAATGCTGTTTCCAAACGGTGTTTTAACAGGGATATAATAGATACCTCGTTCGTAGCGAATGACCTGACCGCTTTCACACAGCTTGGCAAGCTCCTTTTTGAGCCAAATTTCAGAGTAGTCCTCATAATGAATATCCGAGAGAAATATCGGTTCATTCTTTCCAAATGTTTCAAGAAGATAATCATACAGCATATTCAACACCTCCCATGTTGTACTGAATATATTATACTACATTTGACCTAACAAGTCAATAGTGATATATATCGAAAGGAGAAATTTTATGTCAATTTTGATCGTTGGCGAAAAGCCAAGTGTAAGCCGTGCAATCAGTGCCGTGGTCGGAGCTTCCTCCGCACACAAAGGCTACACCGAGGGCAACGGGTATATTGTATCATGGTGTGTCGGTCATTTGGTGGGCTTGAAGTTCCCAAATGACTATGGCAACGGTTGGGAACAGAAGTGGAGCTTTTCTCAGCTTCCTATGATCCCCGACAGCTGGCTGTTCCATGTCACGGACAGCACAAAGGCTCAGTACGATCTTCTAAAAAACCTTATGAATAAGGACGAGGTAACAGAGATCATCTGTGCGACCGATGCGGACAGAGAGGGAGAATGTATCTTCCGTTATGTGTATAACATGGCTCGGTGCCGCAAGCCTGTGAAGCGTTTATGGGTTTCTTCTCTTGAAGAATCCGCTATACGCAAGGCACTTTCTATTATGAAGCCAATGTCCGCATACGATAATCTTTTCAATGCAGGCTATGCCCGTGCCAGAGCTGACTGGCTTGTGGGTATGAATGGCTCTCGGCTGTTTTCTGTCCGATATGGCGGTAAGCTCAACATCGGCAGGGTGCAGACTCCTACTCTTGCAATGATCGTTCAGCGTGATACGGAGGTAAACGGCTTTGTAAAGCAGACGTATTTTACGGCTGATCTCAACTGTGGTGCTTTTACTCTATCATCTGCAAGGATCGATGATGAGAAGTCCGCCGATACGCTTGTTTCTGCCTGTGACGGCTGTACGGTCACAATCAGCTCGGTCAAGCGTGAGGTCAAGACCGATAAAGCTCCGAAGCTGTATGACCTGACAACCTTACAGCGTGAAGCAAACAAGGGTTTCGGGTACACGGCACAGCAAACACTGGACTATACCCAGTCGCTCTATGAGGGCAAGCTCGTCACTTATCCCCGTACCGACAGCCAGTATCTCAGCGATGATATGGCACAGACAGCTCTTGATGTTGCAAAGCTCTGTGATACCTATTTCGGGTTCGGTATCTTCCATACTCCCGATATTGCAAAGGTCATCAACAACAGTAAGGTATCGGGACATCACGCAATTATCCCTACAAGCGGTATCTCAACGGCTGACCTTTCTTCACTGCCGACAGGTGAGAAAAATATCCTCACGCTGATCGCCACAAAACTCATCTGTGCAACGGCTCCGGCACACAAGTATGAAGCGGTCAAGCTGACAGGTATCTGCAACGGTACGGAGTTTACGGCAACAGGCAGAACCATTCTTGATATGGGTTGGAAAGCTTATGCAAAGCAATCCGACAAAAAGAATGATGAAAAATCTCTGCCTGCGGTTTCTGAGGGACAGACCTTCATTGTAACTGCAAGCAAGGGCGAACACTTCACTTCTCCGCCGAAGCCCTACACGGAAGATACGCTGTTATCTGCTATGGAGAGAGCCGGAAACGAGGACTATGACGAGGACACGGAGAAAAAGGGACTCGGTACTCCTGCGACACGAGCCGCAACCATTGAATCACTTGTGAAAAATGGCTATGTGGAGCGTGTCGGCAAACAACTCAGGGCGACGGATAAGGGCAAGGAGCTTATTACCGTTGTTCCCGATGAAGTCAAGTCTGCAAAGCTGACGGCTGAATGGGAATCAAAGTTACAGCAGATCGAACACGGCAGCCTGCCCGAAGCGGTGTTCATGTCGGGCATTCAGCAGTTTATCGCTGAGATGTGCCGTAAATACGGTGCGGTGGATAAGTCAATTTCTCTTTCTGACGGCGGTCATGAGCCTATCGGCAAATGCCCGAAATGCGGTGCAGATGTAGTCAAGGGTAAATTTGGCTGGTACTGCAAGGGCAAATGCGGTATGAATATCGTAAAAGTGTATGGGATATCTCTCTCCGATGATCAGATCAAGGGACTGCTTGACGGCAAGTCCACAAGCTACACCTCTAAGGGCAAAAAGACGATCGTCCACCCTGAGATCATGGAGAATCCGTACAACGGAAAGATGTACTATCAGTGGAAAACGGAGAGGGGTAAATAAAAACAGCAAGGGTGTCCTTGCTGTTTGAGTATAGTTCTACAAACTGGAATTGTCAGCTTAGTTCATCCAATATTTGAAACATTTCATTTCCATTATCCATATTAATTTTTATTATACGCCATCGTATACAGTGAAATGCCATTTTTCAATTTTTTCTCGCCACATAGTTCCATTCCACATCTAGTATATTTTTTTACTTTTAACGGCGTATCAGTATCCAGAATACAGGGAATATTCTTTGTGTCCGCCTCGGCAAAAGGTTGCTCCAAAATCTTGTGCATATATCCTTTCCCCTGATATTCTCGCAGGACAACAACCATGGATACTGCAATATAGTCATGCTCTTTTTTGAAAATCTTCGCATACTGTTCGTCTCCACTTTGTGCCATAGCTATCAGTGCCTTAGGCGGTAACTCGCATAAAAGCCGCTTGATCATATGTAAGGTCGAACCCATTGAAGGTTTTGCCCTCTTACTCCAATAAGCAAGATATCCCTCTCCTATTTCAGATGTGGTATACAGAGTTCCTGCTCTGTAAAACCATTCCGTCATAATCTCAAAGCTTTTTATTGTTTGCTCTCTTGTGAGCATTGTAACTGTTCCGGCTTTTTCATCAGCAAATGCCTCACCGATTCTTCTGCCAATGTCTGCAATTTCTTTCCTTGATTTATTTTCCACTTTTATCATGGATATTCCTCCACCAATTCCGATTTGAAGGGCAGTCGCCCAATCACTTATTTACTCTATTATAACAAACCGCCCCGAAAAAGTCAATCGCTTGCAGGGCTGAATCCAGAAAGGAGTGTTCTTTATGAACAACAACCAGCTTGCGGAAGTCGCAAAGATCCTCGGTGTCTCCGAAGACAGCATTTCCGTTATGAACGATGAGATCAAAAACAGTATGACGGCAGTTTTTGAAACTGTTGCTATCAGAAATGACGAGGACAAAAAGATAGTCTTTGAAGCACTGGACGATCTGTGGCAGAAAGGCTCGGTATATATCGGGCTTGATGAGGTTGCAAAATCAACTGGCATTTTGCTTGTGACACTCCGCAGCCTTGATTACGATACGCAGCAGACTATCGTTTATGAGTACATGATGGACAGCTCGCAAACAGAGCGTTTCTATGACCTTGTGAACAAGGCACTTGCAGTTTCAGAGCTTGGCAATGTTGCAAAGCTGATCGGTGTTCCTGTGCGTGAGCTGAGGCCGCTCCCTCGCCGTATTCAGGAGAATATCTGCGGTGCGTACACAATGGAGTACGATGCCGACAGCACAAACACCGACCTGATCGACCACATCAGGGAGATGATCGCTCCGTGACAGATTTCCCTTACATCTGCGGTGAGGATATTTCCGCTATCAACAACAAGGAGTTTATCCGTATCGAAACGGATAAGGCGCAGGCTATCGTTATCGCCCTCGATAAAAGTGATATTCCTTATTCTGCCCGATTCAGAGATACCGAAATGGTGCTGACCTTTGACGGTAGCTATAGGGAACAGGTCGAAAGTATTATCACAAAGGCTATGTCGGGCGATTATGAAGCATTGCTCTGTGAGCTGCAAGTCTACGGAGTGCCGGACGGTTACTATCGGCTGTTGGGCGAGGTTGCGGAATTGATGAACACAACTATCGGAACATTGCAGGCTCGTCCCGATGAGGTCCAGCTTGCCCTCTGCAAGACCTATGTGGATTTTTGGCTTTGCGATACTCCCACACTTCAGCGTGAACTTGACCGTGTGATCTCCGTGAACGGCAGAACTATGTCGGATATTCAGGAACATGAGAAAATCAAGGAAAAAGCGAAAGCACCTACTGTTCCTGAACAGCGTGCGGCGGATACAGTTCCGACTTTGAATGAGCTGTTTGACAATTATTTTCGCCGTAACAGTCATTCGCACTTTTCAAGAGAAAAACATCAACACTTGTCTGAGATCGCCCGTCGCAGACAGCAGGGCGAACAGGAGCGTAGCATTCAGAACGAAGAAAGAGAAAGGAAGTTCAGACAATGAAGAAGATCATTGTAATCGGAAGTGCCGTTGTTACCGCCATGACCGCAGCGGTTATCATCATCGTGAAGCACACAAAGTGAGGTAGCCTATGCCAGTACAGGATAATGACGATAAGAGAACCGCCGACCAGCCTGCGGTCGATGCGGAAGAACTGAGAAGAAAACAGGCTCAGTCTCGGGAACAGCAGCAGGACGAAACCAGCGTTCAGAAGTCGGGAAAACTTCTTCCTCTGCTGAACGCAAAGGCAGAACATCATCAGAGCCGTATCGACTCTCTTGATGAAAAAATCGCCAATCAGACAGATAAGATCGGCCGCAACAAAGCGAAGATCGAAGCTCTTTCCGCAAAGGCTGATAAGCTCGAAGATACCAACCGTATGCTGAAAGCTACGATCGGCAATTTGCCGGGTATCGGTGCTGTTATTGCCCTTAACGAGAAGCGTATTCAGGCTATCCGTGAGGAGAAAATTCCTGAGCGACAGCAGAAGATCGACCAAGGGTGGAAGAAGATCGACAAATTTACAGTAAAGCGTGACCGTATCGAACACAAGCTCAACCGTGTTATCGCTCTGAACGATACGATCAAGAGCTTTTCTATCGGCTTTAACAAGGAACGCCGTGAAGCTTTTGCCGATGCAATGACAAGGTTGAATGGTGCAACTGTTGATTGCCTGAGCGATAAAAAAGCAACACTTGAAGCGAAAAAGCAGAAAATCCTTGATACTTACAATGATCCTGCAACAAGTGTTGTTGACAAATATAATCTCTCCGAACAGCTCAAAGATGTGAATGAGCGTATTTCAGCACTTGATGATAAGATCGTGAAGCTTGCCCGTCCTGAAACACACTATGAGAAGCAGGTCAATGATCAGCTCGATGCTTCTATGAAGCTGACCGGAGATAAGCTCGGTGAAATGGTTCAGAAAGGCAATATTGATATGCCGACACTTGCTGAGAGTGCTGTTCAGGCGGCACAGAAGGTCGAAACGCTTGACCGTACTAAGGTCGCTGAACTTGCAGATCAATTGAATATTCAACCCCTTGCCAATGTGGAGATGCAGCTTGAAGATGATTACAACATGATCGACGGTATCATCAACAACGGCTCTAAGGAGGACATTGACAAGGCAAAGGCAGAGCTTGCGGAAGGTATCAAGTCTATGGAGAGCCTTGCAGAAAATCCATTTGTTCCGCAGGAAATGAGAGATAATGCAGTTGAGGAGCTTGCAAAAATGAAAAGTCAGCTTGAGCTTCTCAATATGCACGATGAAGTCGAGGTAGATAGCTGGCTGTCGGATATGCTTGATAAGGGTGATGCTGTTTTGACTGATGACGGCGGTTTCAAGGTGAACCCTGATTATTACAAGGAATTGCCTCGAAATGACCGTCATGTGGAGACTATGACGGAAATTCAGGCTGTTGAGGTCATGTCGGCTCTTATGTCGGCAGGCGTACAATTTTCCGCTGCTACTAAGGGTGAGGATAAGGTCGGAATTACCGTTTCAAAGACCGATGTACCAACACTGAATGATGTGATGTATGCTTCTATCGGAAAGATCGCACATACCGAAGCAGCAAAGGAGAACGGCGGTAAGGGCGAAAAGGGCAAGTATGAGACCATCAACCCTGAATACTACGCTTCACTCGGCAAGGATGATAAGCACACTCGTGTTGAACCGATCGATACGGCACGAAAGATCGTGGCAGAACTGCAAAAGGCGAACATTCCGTATTCTGCGGTTGTCCGCAAAAATGATACGGTAGCAGTCACAGTATCTAAGGCGAACTCTCAGGCATATCAGCAGATTGAGAGTGCTGTCAAGGGTAAAAGAGCTGTGGAGTATGTCAACCCCGACTATTTTAAGACACTCCCGAAGCAGGAGCGTTTCACCCAGCGTATGGGCGAGGGGCAGGCTCGGAAGAAGTCGGCAGAGCTGACAGCTAAGAGCGTGGAACATTCCGCTGTGTTCGGTGGCGAGAAGTCTGCGGTCACGGTCGCAAAAAAGGATTCCAAAAAAGCTTTCTTTTCCCGTGGCAAAATGCAGAGAGATGCCCAGCGTATCAGCGGCCGAGGTCAGCAGAAACCTCAGCAGACACCCAAAATGAGAAATGATCAGGGGCTGGAATAACAGATGAAAATTACTGATGAGCAGAAAGAAAGGGCGAACCTCGTCAATCTTCCTCAGTTCCTCATGGCTCACGGCTTTGATTTGAAGAAAGTCGGCAGGGAGTATGTGTGGAAGGATCACGATAGCCTGCACATCAAGGATAACGGTCCGGGAGAACGTGGTCAATGGTTCAGGTTCAGCGAAAATAAGGGCGGCGATAATATCGGCTTACTCCGAGAATATATGGATATGTCTTTTATTGATGCTGTTGAAGCTCTGACCGGAGAACTCATTGACCGCACCTATACTCCGTCCCGTACATACGAATCGAAACCTGTTCAACAAACGGCAAGAGAGCTTTCCCTTGCCGAAGCTGATAATTGCAGGCGTGTGTTTGCGTATCTGTGCAAGACCAGAGGGCTTGACTATGATATGCTTTCCGCACTTGTGAAGGAAAGCACTATCTCTCAGGAAGAAAAGACAGGCAATGTGCTTTTCAAGTACTATGACGATCAGGGTAAAGTCATCGGTGCGGAAAAGGTCGGTACATCAACGGAGCATAAATTCAAAGGCATTGCAACAGGCTCGGCTGGCGGTCACGGATTTGAGGTAGTACACGGCACTGGCGAAAAGGCCTTTTTCTTTGAATCGGCAATAGATATGCTTTCCTATCTGCAAATGCACAGCAAAGAACTTGATAATTGCAGGCTTGTTTCCATGATGGGCGTGAAGCCGAGTATCGTCCTTGATACGATGCTTCGTCATAATATCGCTCCTGAAAATGTATTTTTATGCTCTGACAATGATACCGCAGGCAATGAATTTGCTCGGCGTTTGCAGGAACAGTATCCCGATATGAAGCGTATCATCACGCCCGATACATATAAAGACTGGAACGATATGCTCAGAAATATTCCAAAACAGATAAAAGTAGAACAAGAGACTAAGACAAAGGAGGTTGACAGCGTGGCTGACCTTATGACATATGGCAACAAAATGTGGAATAATGCGACAGACAACAGAGATAAGTCGCTGATATCAATGCAGCTTGCGGATTTTCAGCGTGTGCAGGAAATGCTTGAAAAATCGGGTATCAATTATTATGCCTACGAAATGAACGGTACTGTCCGTATGGCGGTGAATGATAAGGATACCGATTGGTTGAGAAAAATCCTTGGCAATATGAACGTTACAAAGTCCAACAGACCGTATTCTCCACCTGAGAAAAATATCATCGGCAATACAGAATATCGTTACATTCCGCAAAAGGAATATGTGACGGCTGACCGTGATCTTGTGCTGAAAATGGCTGATATTATGGCTCGGAGAGGTATGCAGTTTTCGGGCAGAATCTATCCGTCCGGTAAAGGAACGCTGACGGTAAGTCACGCTGACTTCGTTGCTGTCCGCAATATCAAGGACGAAGTGATCAGTATGCGTAAGCAGTTTGCAAGTCCTGATAAGGCACAGAAAGTCGGCAACCGTGATTACTGTGCAAACCGTGATACTCGCTATTATATGAGCAAGCTCACACCTGAGCAGTTCAAGGAAGTCAAGCCGTTTTTGGAGACAAGTGTGAGCTATCATGCAGTTTCCCGTGAAGGCAAGGTCGCATTTGCAGTCGATAAGGAGAACGCTCCTGCTTTTCATAGAGCATTGGAGAACGCTGTCCTTGAGGTCGGTATGCTCCAAAATATGGCTGACCTCGGTCTGACTATGGAGCAGAATGTGGCACTTTCTCCCGTGGTGCATCGTCTTGCGGTGGAAGATGTAAAGCTCAATCTCGCTGACTTTTTCGATAATCGATACGATGAAGCACAGTTCGGTGAAATGCTCTCTCTTGTTGATGCGTATCTGTCACAAGCTCCGGCTGAACGTTATGGCGAACACTCCAAACTGAATGATATGCTTGAAGCCAAGTCAAGTTTTGACCGCAGTATTGAGCTTTCTGACTTCTTTTCTCAGCACGATTTCTCCGATGAACAGAGGGCGGCTATTACCGCTATGTTTGTTGGTGATGTGACGAAAGGACAGATTGACAGCATTGACGAAACATTCACGGCGGAGGATATTCAGGCATATGATGAGATCCTGCACAATGCTTTGCAGGAGTCCGATGTTGCAGACTTTCTGACTGCTCACAAGCAGGCGGTCACTGACCGTGAGAACGCAAGCAAAGTTCCCACTGAGGAAGAAGTGCTGTTTCAACAGGCTGACCTTGCAAAATTCCTTGCGGAGCGTACTCTGTCAAGCGACGAATGGGAAGATATGGCGTATCCTCTGTTTAGTAGCGGTTATCTTGATAAACACAATCCCAGCGACAAGGCGACTTTCGGATATAACCTGAGTGAGTCTGCACTCTATGACCTTGCCCAGCGTTTTCATGACGGTGAGGATATTCGCCGTGAGCTTGCTCTCGGACTGTTAGGGGGCGGCACAACCGCAGATATTGAGTTTATCTTTGAACAGGGTGAGATCTCAGACCGTACTTATTATTATGCTGAAAACCTCCGTCACTCTCTCCATACAGAAAAGACAGAGGACGGATATCATTGCAGTTTCAGCGGTATGGAGCGTTTTGTTTCTTTTGAGGAGATCGGACAGGCTTTCATTGACCGTATCCACGAGGAATTTGATGACTTGGCATATTGGGCTGTTCTGGATTATATCAAAGATGATATTCCCGATATATCCGATGATACCGTGAAGGAGCTTATCACGGCATTTGATGGTGCAGCACTCCACGGCTGGGAGAACGGCGATAATCAGCCTAAGCTCAACCGTATTAAGAAAGCCATGTTTGATGTTCTCGGTGATGAGGAGCAGACAGAAAAGGCTTTTGCTTGCATTGCGAAGCACAAGTATAACGTAACCTTTGAGCCTGAACAGCCCGAAAAGCAGCCTGACAGCCTTACATTCCATTTCGGAAAGGGTGACGGCGATGAATGGGTCAGCGAAAGCGAAATCGTTCACGATTTTGCTCTTACACACCCTGATTGCAGTTTTGCCCTTGGAAATGCCGTCCTCGAATACCTCGATGAAAAACAACACTCGGAGAAAAATATTCCTGAGCTGCAAGCAGGTTGGTATAAAAAGACGGACTTCACGATCACTGCTGTTATCGACGGTGAGCAGTTCGACTATGAGGGTCGCTTTGATATTGGTGACGGCAAGGGTACGGGCGGCGGTTCGCTGATCGATCATATCCGTGCCCACAATGAGGGTATCCTCAGCTATACGCAGCACCCGTTCAATCAGCCGGAGTATCAGGAAAGAGCGAATCACACACTTGATGTATTTGTTCCTTTCCTCGAAGCTCATTCCGAGCTGACGGCTGAGGAACAGCGTATTTTCGATGATTTCAAGGCACAGCACCCGATTCGTGGTTATGATGATATTACTGTCGCTGAGGAAAAGCTCCAAACTCTGCAACAGGTAGTCGATAAATTTTTCGGCACGGACTGCGAATCGGCGGAGACAGAGAACGGCACATGGAAACTGGCTATCGCTGACGGCGATAAGGCTGGAGAGCTTTTTTATGGTGGAGAACCTGTTTGCGGTATCTATAATCGTGGCGATAAAATGGAGATCAAGCCGTATCGTGAGGTGTCTACTTTTCCAAAGCTCCTGCAAACGGCAATGCTCGAACATAATCCTGATAAGCCTGTGGAGATCATGGACTTCCAGCGTATCTTTGAAACTCCGCTCGACAAGGCAAAGTGGCTTATCAACGATTTCTGTGAAGCGGAATACCGTGACGGTGCTGATTTCTCCGATCTACACAACATCGGGCTTGCGTTTACTACGCTGACGGACGATGAGTTGCCCATTCAGGTGACGGCTGACCTTGTGGACTTCAAGATCACTCACGAATTTGACGGTGAAGTGTTCGATACGGAGCAGTTTGACAGCATTGAGGATATGATCGAAAACGGTCTGACAGGACTTGATTTTTCTGATCTTGTTTCCGTTCCCGATGAGGTTATAGACAGGCATACAGGCAAGAACGAGCAGGCGGTAGAACTTATAAGCGATGCTTCTGCGGACATTGACAAGCCTTTGTTTACCGATGAAACAGTCATTGACGAAATTCAGCGAAATGAGCAAGATGATGTACCGTTTTGGGAGAAGCACGATATTGAGGGCGAACAGCTTTCTTTGTTTGGCGATGCCGAGCCGCTGACTGCTTCAAAGTCTGTATCACAAAAGCCGAAGTCGGAATTTGCAAAAGGTCCGGTAGTTGACGGTGTTCAGGTCTATGAAGCTCTCGCAGCAGAAATTGACCGTGGTACAGGATTCGTTCACGGTAAGCTCCGTGTGCAGGACTTCTATGAGGAACAGCACCCGACTGTACAGCAGTTGGCTGATTTTTTGAAAAAGGAGTACGGCACGGGCGGTCATAGCGGTGAGGGCAAGATCTCACTCGTTGACTACAATTCTCAGGGTATTACATTCAGCTTTGAAAATGGCGAGAAGTTCCGTCATTCGTGGTACAATGTCGCAACAATGACAGAATCACGGCTCAGGGACGACACCTACCTTTCTGCTGAACAGAAAGCTGAGAGGGCTGCACTCAAAGCGGAAAAGGCTGAGGAGCAGAGCCACAAGATTGTGGAAGTCGGTGACCGGTTTCGTCACAAGATTACTGGCGAGGTTTCTGAGGTTATTTCGCTGACGGGCGCACTTCCGTTCTATTCGGACGATTGCACCATTCAGCGTGAAAGCGGCGGTTATGCTGTGACGGAGAATATCTCCTATGATAAGCTCCTGAATAGCGGTATGTATGAGTATATCGGCAGGGCTGAACCTGAAAAGGAGCAGTCCGCACCCGTGAAGCCTGAAAGAGCTGAGGTCACACCCGAAGCAGAAAAGCCCGAAATTCCTACTGTCAAGAACCTGTCTCAGCTCAAAAAGGCGATCAAGCCGGGAATGATGTTTGAGATCACTGACCACCTCCGTCCTGAGTGTATCGGAGAGCGCAGAGTGGTCACAAGTGTCACTACGGTCGATTTTACTTCCCGAAAGCTCGATGAAAACGGAGAGCCTACTGGCAAAGACCTCCACATGGAGTTCGACCGTGCGAAGAACTGGACTTTTGACGATGGTGAGCTGACTTCTCGGCTTGACAACGGAGATATGCTCATGAGCTTTCATTTCATTGACAGCTTGGAGCGTGAGCAGATTGTTCAGGCTGAGAAAGAGCCGGAGGTCACACTTGTTGCTGATGAAGTCGATGTTCCTGAAACGGAAGTAACTGCACCCGATAAGGGCGAAAACTTCACGATCACTGATGATAACCTCGGTGACGGCGGTGCTAAGACAAAGTTCAGGGCGAATGTCGATGCGATCAAAACGCTGAAAACACTTGAACATGAGAAGCGCCCTGCGACCGCCGAGGAAAAGGAAACCCTGTCGAAATATGTCGGCTGGGGAGCTTTGGCAAAGGCTTTTGATAAGAATGACGAGAAGTGGGCCGCTGAGTACAAGGAGCTTTCCGAGCTGCTGACTCCGCAGGAGTACGCTCAGGCTCGTTCAACGGTCAATGATGCGTTCTATACCAGCCCGACTGTTATCGACGGCATCTACGAAGCTCTCGGCAATTTCGGCTTTGACGGCGGTAACGTCTTAGAGCCTGCAATGGGTATCGGAAACTTTTTTGGCAGAATGCCCGAAGATATGCAGTCGCACTCTCAGCTCTACGGCGTGGAGATTGACTCGCTGTCCGGCAGAATTGCTCAGGCTCTCTATCCTGATGCGGATATTGCAATTCAGGGCTTTGAGCAGAACCGTTTTCAGAACGGCAGCTTTGATGTAGCTGTGGGTAATGTTCCGTTCGGTGAGCTTGGTTTTCGTGATACTGTCCACGATACCACGAAACTGCACGATTTCTTCTTTGCAGAAGCTCTCTCTAAGCTCAAAGACGGCGGAATCATGGCGTTCGTGACCTCGGCAGGCACACTTGACAAGCGTGACGAGACTACAAGGCAAATGTTGGCTGACAAGGCTGACTTCATCGGTGCGATCAGACTTCCGGGCGGTAAGAATGGTGCTTTCAAGGACAATGCAGGCACGGAAGTCACTACGGACATTATCTTCCTGAAAAAGCACGAAGGCAAGTCACTTGCCGAAATGTCCGATATTCCCGATTGGGTACATATTGGTGAAACGGCTGACGGTCTGCCGATCAACAAATATTTTGAACAGCACCCTGATATGGTGCTTGGCACTGTGGTCGAGGGCAACAAGCTCTACGGTTCAGGCACTATGGTGGTGGCTGAGGACGGCTTTGACCTGAAATCGGCACTCCATGAAGCAGTCGGCAAACTCTCGACGGAGATCAGTCATGAGCATGGCAGAGATGTGTATGCAAAGACCGCTGACGGCGTTCAGGTGCAGATTCCGTCTAATCTGCGTAATTACAGCTTTTTCATGTCTGACGATCAAGTTTTCTTCAAGAAAAATAACGCTGCTTGCGAGTTCCGTTTCGATAGGGGAACAGCACAGCACAAGCGTTTCAAGGCATTTATTGAACTTCGTGACCTCACCCGTGAGCTGATTGAAGCAATGGAACTTGACAAGCCGGACAGCGTTATCAAGGATTTGCAGACGAAACTGAATGTGGCGTATGATGTTTTTTACAAGAAGTACGGTATTATTCATTCTCAGACGAATAAGCGGTATTTCAGCGAAGATGTGTCATATAACCTTGTGGCAGGGCTTGAAAAGAGCTATGATAAGACAAAACTCCTTGCAAAGTCCGATATTTTCACAAAGAGAACGATCGTTCCGCCAAAAGCGGTCGATCATGTAGACACGGCACTTGAAGCACTCACGCTCTCCGTTGCGGAAAAGGCAAGGGTTGACTTTTCGTACATGAGTGGATTGACGAGTATGACGGAGGACGAACTGAAGCGTGACCTGACAGGGGCGATTTTCAAGATACCCCATACGGAGAACGGTTATCAGACGGCTTCGGAGTACCTTTCGGGCGATATTCGCAAGAAACTTCGTGAAGCTGAGGAGATCGCTGAGTACGATCCTGATTTCAATATCAACGTATCGGCACTGAAACAGGCTATGCCCGAACCGCTGAAAGCAGGAGATATTGACATTAAGCTCGGTGCAGCTTGGCTTGATCCGAAGTATTACGAACAGTTCATGTATGAGCTGTTGCAGACACCAGCGTATCAGCGGAGTGACAGTCCGTCCGCCCGTTGGAACAAGTCTGCTATCGTGGGAGTGGAATACTCCGTACACGCTAACTCTTTCCATATCAGCAACAAATCTTCCGACAGGTCGGTGCTTGCGACACAAAAGTACGGCACTCACAAGATGAACGCTTATGACATTTTTGAACATCTGTTGAATCTGCAAGAGCCGAAGGTATATAAGACTATCGAGGTTCCGGACGGCTTGGGCGATACAAAGGAAAAGCGTGTGGTGGATATTGACGCTACCCGTGTGATACAGCGTAAGGCTGACGATATTCGCAAGGCTTTCAAGGCGTGGATCTTCAAAGATCCTGCCCGCCGTGAATCTATCGTGGAGCGTTACAATGAGCTGTTCAACAGTATCCGTCCCCGTGAGTTTGACGGCTCGGCTCTTTCTTTCCCGATGATGACTGCGGACATTCATTTGCACGATCATCAGAAAAATGCTATCGCACACGCTATGTTCGGCGGTAATACGCTGTTTGCACACTGCGTTGGCGCAGGCAAAACTTTTGAAATGATCGCTACTGCTATGGAAAGCAAGCGTTTGGGACTTTGTACCAAGAGCCTTTTTGCCGTTCCGAATCATCTGACGGAGCAGATCGGTGACGATTTTCAGAAGCTCTATCCGGGCGCTAACATTCTTGTTGCGACCAAAAAGGACTTCAAGAAAGAGAACCGACAGCAGTTATTCGCTAAGATTGCCACTGGCAACTATGATGCGGTTATTATCGGTCACTCTCAGCTCGGCAAGATTCCTGTTTCTAAGGAGAGACAGGTCATGACCATTCAGACGCAGATTGACGATATTCTGCAAGGCATTGAGGAACTGAAAAAGAGCGAAGGTTCTAAGTTCCAGATCAAGGCTATGGAGCGTACCCGTAAGAGCTTGCAGAAGCAGCTTGATAAGCTCGAAAAGGCTAATCAGGACGATACGCTGACATTTGAACAGCTCGGAATCGACCGTCTGTTCATTGACGAAGCCCATGAGTTCAAAAACCTCTTTGTCGCCACAAAATTGCAGAATGTAGCCGGAATTTCCAATTCGGCTTCACAGAAAGCACTTGATCTTTTCCTCAAATGCAGATACCTCGATGAGAAAACTGGCGGCAAGGGTGTAATCTTTGCAACTGGCACACCCTACGCATCACCTTATCAACACTAAAAAATACCGAAATTCCGCACTTTTTCAAATGCTGAATTTCACCTCAATACCTGTTTCATCGGATATAAGCACGACATCGATCATAGCTGCTGCTACATCGTGCTTTTCCTGAACCGTCAGTTTATCCCACTGCTTCATAGGTTCTTCCAAAGGCTTTGTGTCGATCGCCTTACGCTTACGGCACATAGTCTGCATTTTTTTATCAAGCTCCGACTTCTGTTCGTGCAGGGCGCTCACACGCTTCTGAATGTAGTCAAAGAGTACGCTGTCCGCATCAGCGAGCTTTTCCATGAGCTTCTGTATCTCACTGTCAATGCGAATGATCTCCGTCTTGATACTCTCCGTTTCGGCATCGGGCTTGCTTGCTTCATGTTTTTCGATGTGAAGCTGTTCAATACGCTTACGCATTTCTTTCAGAACGGTTTCCTCTACCTGTTTCGGTTTGATCTTGATAGGCGGCGTAGGACAGCCGTTCAGCGTGAACTTGCCGTAGTCAATGAAACGATAATACACTTTCTTGCCTGATTGATGTGCCGAATGATTAAAGTGCATCGCATATCCACAGCAGGCGCATTTCACCATACCCACAAGCCAAGAGTTCATAGCCTTGCCGTTTGTCGGGAACTTGCTCTGGTGCGACTTCCTGTCCTGCACTCTCAGCCACGTTTCCGCAGGCACAAGCCCCTCATGGTAGGCTACCTTGACGAAATGCGTATCATCAAGCCCGGCGTGGACAAACAAGCCGTGAATGCCGTCATAGGCATCGATCTCATCAAGCATTTCATATCCTTTGGAAAGAAAATAGCGGTATACCTCTTTATCCGCACGAACATACAGCGGATTTTCAAGAATACGGCTCAGGTGCGATCTGTCAAGATTTGAAATGCCTGTTTTTGTGCGTGGTGTCGGTCTTGAAGCATTGATACCGTTCTCCGTCATGTAGCGGATAATATCGGTCAGAGAGTTTTCAGGGTGCTGATACAGGTCATACGCCACACGCACCGCCTCGGCATTCTCCGAGGGAACAAGCACCGAACCTGTCTTGCCGTTAATAGTCCGCCTTTCGGGAGTATAGCCGAACTGAACTTTTCCACCCTGATAAAAACCTGTTTCCCTTGCCTTAGTCTGGAAAGCATCAGCCACTCTTGCGGCGATCGTCTCACGCTCAAACTCTGCGAAGTTCAGCAGATTGTTTCGCATCATACGCCCCTCTTTTGTCTCCGTATTGAACGGCTCGGACAGGGAGTAAACGGTCACACCATAGCGGTCAAGCTCGTCCGTAATGTTAAGATACTCACGCATATTACGGCTGAAACGGTCATACTTCTTCACGATGATTCTGCTGATAAGTCCCTCACGGGCATCGCTCATCATCTGCATAAATGCGGGACGGTGCATCACATCTTTGCCCGACTTGCCGTCATCGCAATAGATACGGTACTCGCAGTCACCGACAAACCTTACACACTCCTCCTTTTGTGCGGCGATAGACAGAGAGTTATTGCCCTTGTCCTTATCGCTCACCGAACGGCGAACGTAAATCGCCGTAATACCGTCTGTTGCTTTTGTTGTTTTCTTCATTGTTGACCTCCAATTGCTGTTGGCAATCGGACGGTTGGTTTTACAACTATATCATAGCGCAACCGCCCGAAAAATGCAACAGCGTTACTGCATTTGTAATCTTTTTCAGCAGTTTGCTAAATCAGGCAGTTGTTTCTTCTGTTCCGTTACGGCGCATTGCACCGGAAAAAATATCGTACATCTTGTTGATCTTCTGTTGTCTGACTGTATCGGGAACATCATCAGGATACGTCACCCTGACCTTGATACCCTCGTCAGAAACATACTCAACCGCCTTATCTCTCTTTTCTACGGCAGATGTTGTATTCAAATTTTAGTCCTTTCCGACAGCTTTCTCTTTGTCGCTGTCTGTCATTTCAGGTTTGGTTATCAGCATCATCGCATCTTTCAGCTCATGCTGAATTGTGTAAGTATCGCAGTACCAGTTATCGACATACCGCTTGCAGATGGCAAGCTGAATGTCAAGAGGTCTGCGGCGGAGCGTACCCTCTGTCATACGCAGGAGCTTTGCTACCGCAAGGACAAAGAACAGATAATCTTTATTCCTGCGATGTTCCTCGATCTCACGGCGAATATCCGCACACTTATCCGAGGTAAGATTTTCAATGATTTCATCAACAGACTCCTTGTAATCACCATCATAATCGAAGATGATACTCTCCTTATCATAGCGTCCCTTGAAAGGCACACCGCTTGCAGTGAGGGCAACCGTTATCTGCTGTCCCTTATCCGTGGACAGGATAACATATTCTTTATTGATACAATCATAATCGTCACCGATATGATAGATGTAATCACTCATTCAATGCCCCCTCGCTCATGTTATTACGGGGAAAACTGCTGTGTTTGACCGCAGTATCACCGACCGTGGAAATGCTGTCAGTATCATCATCGGACTGCTCACCCTCACGGAGCTTTTCAAGCTGTTCATGCTCACGCTCGATAGCGGAGAACAGGTCTTTGCCACTCAGCTTGTACTTGCTGGCAAGAGCCGTCAGGTAGAGTTTATTGTACTCCTCCATTTCCTTTTCGAGCTGTTTCTGCTCCTCAACGATCGTAGCCTGTCTCTTTGCTATCTTTTTTTCGAGCTTCGCCAGCTTATCAGCGATAGAAGTTGTAGCCATATCATCACCACCATTCTGAATTTTAGTAGAGCCGAACTACTCAGCCCCACACTAAAATTATAGCGCACTTTCGGTGTGAAAGTCTATTCGCAGTGCGCATGAAGTTGAGTGCGCCATAAAACTTTTCTTATCGTGAAAATGATATGGGGAAAATAAAAAAAGCTGCGGAGCGGAATGCTTCACAGCTTGTAGTAGATTTATGATAGTTCCAAACTAATCCATTCAATTCGTTTTGAACACTTTTGGCAACATACATTTATGGTTATCCAATCGAAAGAGTCTATGTAGTCATCCGGAGAAAATCTATCAGGATATTCATTCACACATTCCTCAATGAATTGCTCTTTATCCTCTATTTCAATATCCATAGTAATTGAAAAAACAGTTGAACCGCAATTGTGACAGATTAAATCTGTAAGGCTATCGTCAGGTGCTGTTTTAAAATCACCACATACCAATCCATTATATCCTTGTGTTGCTTCATCAAATAACAGGTGTTTCTTATGGCAGTTATTACATATCGCCACAACCTTCAGACCGTCTTGCTCACTATAACTCAATTTGTCATTATACTGGCGATTCTCATTGTGTAAGATTGAAAAAAATTCACATCCGCAATCGCAAACGATACTTCCACTTAAATTGGAAGAGTCTGTATCTCTTTCATTAACCCTAAAAATTGATCTTAAATGTGTTGGTATCGGATAATTCATATTATGCCTCCTGTTACAAAGTTCAAAATAAGTGCTTGTTCTCCCTCCCACATTATATCACACCTTCCCCGAAAAAGCAATCCCATTTCCGAGAAATCCACCCTCCAAAATCACCGTCATCATCAACAGAAATCCCGTGTTGAAACTATGCAAGAGGGAAAATCGTCATGAACAAATTGTAAACTTTTCGGAAAGCCATGAGCATTTTCTCAAAAACGTCGGTAGTAAAGTAGAAGGGTATTTTCATGGGCGGTCAGGCAGGGCAGAAATTTGAATGTAACGATAAGCATATCGACATTCAAAATCGGCTCAGGGAGAGCCGAAGAAATAGTTTCACCAGACTGCCGCCCACCCAGCATCATAACTGCGCCGAACCCCGGTAAAATACCCTCAGAGCCGTGCGGAACAGAGAGAAAGTCGCATAGCTCCAAACACGCAGGAGCGTGAAAAACAGCCGTGAAACGGCGAAAAACACCCGATCAATTTTCACACACAAGCACGGTATAAAGTATTACGATTATGGAAAATCGTAAACTTTATACGGCTTGTCAGGGGAAAATTCCCCTAAGACCCCTGAGAGCGATTGCAGGAGCAATCGAAGAACGGCGGCAGAACCGCCGAGAAAGAGAGGACAACACAATGGCAATATTCAAAAAATCAGGCGAGGACTTCCTTGCAAAGCTGTTCAAGCATAAGCAAGTCGAGGAACTTGCAGAGGAACTTGCCCACACCTATGCAGACGAAATGCAGGCGGATATGCTGTCAGAAAATTCTGAAACAGATACCGCTGAGGACACCGCTACCAAGCCTGTTCCAATGTTGGAAGTCACGGAATCGGGCGAGGTGGATTTCACCGAACCGCCCGAAACCACCGAGGGCGAATCACCACCGCAGGACACCGAGCCGAGCGAAGTACGCAAGCACCTTATCACATTCCGAGTGAATGACGCAGAGCTTGAAGCAATCAACAAACGCTATGCTGAAACGAGTTTCAGAAGCAGGGGTGATTTTTGCAGATATTCTGCACTCACCGTGATGAATGTGGAGGAAGACACCGAGGGTATAAAACAGATAGCGAGGTATATTTACTCAATATCAAATTCATTCAATCAGGTAGCCCACCGTGTCAACAAAGGCGGTAAGCTCTACGATGAAGATATTGCCGATATGAAAGAGAGGTTAGAGGAAGTTTGGCAGTTACTCGTATCCATACGATCCACACGGGAACATACGGTGCAATTGCTTATATCTGCAACCCAGACAAAACCGCAGACGGCAAATATGTTGTTAGCAACTTGTGCGTATCTACTCCATGTGGAGCATCAGAACAGTTTAGGAACATCAGACAGACAGTCGGCACAGGGCGAAGCCGAAGCGAGTGCCAGCACATAATTCAGAGCTTCGCCCCCGGTGAGGTCACTCCCGAACGTGCTTTGCTTATCGGGCAGGAGCTTTGCAAGGCACTTTTTAATGACGAGTATCAGTATGTTTTAGCCGTCCATGTAGACCACTCCCATGTGCATAATCATGTGATTGTAAACAACGTAAATTTCTACACAGGCAAGACCTTTGAAACCGAGCATAATCAGGGCAAAATTCCCGACAGAGCGTGGAGCAAACTTCGCACGATTTCGGACGAACTATGCAGGAAACACGGACTTTCTATCATCGAAAATCCGCATCTTTCAAAGGGTAAGAGCCATTGGGAGTGGGAGCTTGACAAGCAGAATTTGTCGTGGAAAGAACAGCTTAAACGAGCCATTGACGAGGTTATCAAAGTCAGTGAGGACTTTGAGGATTTCCTTGCGAAATGTGCGGATTTCGGCATTCTTGTAGACTACAATCCCGACCACAAGATCGACCTGAAATTTATGCTTGCAGAGCAGAAAGAGCGCAATCCGAGGGCGAAATTCACAAGAGCCAAAACGCTGGGTTACTTTTACGAGAGCCAGCAGATCAGAAAGCGTATCGAGAGCTACAAGTACCAAATGTCGCATCGCCCGACAGCGAGAATTATCCGCACCACAGCGGAGAAATTTCAGCAGTCTCAGGGCTTGACCAACTGGGCAGACCGTGAGAACATGAAAGCGGCGAGCAAGGCACTCAACGAGATGAACGCAAGCAACTCCACCCTTGAAGAATTGGAGAGTGCGGCTCATAGGGCGTTTGCTGAATTTATGGTTATGTCAACTCCGCAGATCGAATTGAGCGACCGTATCCACAAAATGGAGGAGCAGATTCCTGCAATTGAGAAGTATCATGAATTTGTGGCGTATTACAAAAAATATACTTCTCCGGAAGGCAAGGCGAAAACCAAGTACAAGAACGATTTCTGCTATGAACTTGACGAGTACCACAAGGCTTACAAGAAGCTGATCGAGCTGTTTCCCGACGCTCATATACCGAAACTCAGCAAGCTGAAAGCGGAGCTTGAAAAAGCCCGAACAGATTACGCACAGCAGAGTGCGGAACGTAAAGCCCTGAAGAAAGAAGCGGACAGGCTTTCAAGACTTGCACAACAGAAGCGTGACAGTCAGAGAACGCTTGCCCGATATATGCAGAACGAACAGGCTGCCAAGAGAAAGAAAAGTCAGCTTGAATAAAAAAGCAAGGAGAGAGGTTCTCCTTGCTGTGGTGATATATGCAATTACTAAGATAATCCATGACTTAGCCATATCCGTGATCTTTATGTTCCCATTTCCCATTGGGCATCCTTACCAAAATCCATTTCCAACCGGTATAAGTAGAGTCTGTATTTAAAGATCCATCACCGCCTTTAGGGTAGACATAAAAATCAGAAGTGAGAACAATCACATCTTTATTACTATCACTATGCTCAGATTGATATTGACTTTCAAGTTTTGTTATTTCATCTCCAGCATAGGCAATTTTTTTAAGACTGCACCCATTAAAGTTTTTTACGAAATAATCCTCAATGACCTCAATAGCCTCATTAATATCATCTTCTGAATAAATATCGGATTTAACGTTTTTTACCTGTACATCCTTGACAGTACCAGTTATAGGAGTACAACCATAAAAGCTCAGAAACACAAATATTAAACAAAATATAACAATCTTCTTCATAAATGTTACTCCCAGCAAATTGCAATTTGAGCGAAAACGCAAATACTTACTCACTTTTTTATTATATCAGATTTCTCAAAAAAGTCAACCACTTATCAAACAAAAAATAAGAAAGGAAAATATTTATGAGCAAAATGGGATATATCCGTGTTTCATCGGAACAACAGGAAATCGCAAGACAGCAGGAGATCATGTGCGATTATCAGGTAGACCGCATCTTCTCCGAGAAGATTTCGGGAGCAAACAAAGACCGACCTCAGCTCAGGGCAATGCTGGACTATGTGCGTGAGGGTGACACGCTCTACATCGAGAGTATCAGCCGTTTAGGACGCTCCACAAAGGACTTACTGAACATCATCGACACGCTTACCGACAAAGGGGTTACGCTCATCAGCCACAAGGAAAACATCGACACCGACACGCCTACGGGCAAATTCATGTTAACCGTGTTCGCTGCACTCTCTCAGCTTGAAAGAGAGCAGCTCAAACAGCGACAGCGTGAGGGCATCGAGATTGCTAAGGCACAGGGCAAGTACACAGGCAGAAAGCCTATCCCTATCGACTGGACGAAGTTCGGGCAGCTCTATGGGGAATGGAAATCAAAGCACATCACGGGGCGTGATTTTATGCGGAGAATGGATATGTCCGCAAACACATTCTACCGCCGTGTGCGTGAATATGAAATCCGTCACGGCGTTGCCGAGCCGACCTCAGCTTGACCGTCTGGCGAACGGAAAAGCCCCACAGCACCGTCCGAGCTTGCGGAGCGGAAAACTAACCGATGAAAAAAGTGCCCTCTCTGAAAGCTCAGAGAGAACGCTTACGGTTAGTGTGTGCCTTTGGGGTTTGTGCCGATTGTGGTATGCTCCACAATGCCTAATCGGACTTATGCGGAACGGAAAACGGGTGCGCCAGTAGGCTATGGGCAAGTAGCACACATCAATATTGTGCCTTAACGAAATCTTAACACCGTAACAGTAATCTTAACAGCACCTTAACCGCTCATGTGATATAATAAAGCTATCATTTGAACGAGAGGTGTACGATGTTACATAAAAATAGAGTAAAAAACAGAACTCATATGACTTCATTTCAGGTCATCATTATCAGTTTCTTTTGCCTAATTCTGGTAGGTACGCTGCTTCTGATGCTGCCGATCTCATCAAGGCAGCGGTGTGTGACTTCATTCCCTGATGCAATGTTCACAGCCGTTTCAGCTACCTGTGTGACTGGGCTTGTTGTAAAGGATACTGCTACATACTGGTCTCTGTTCGGGCAGGCGGTCATTCTGATGCTAATACAGATCGGAGGTATGGGCGTTATCACCATCGGGCTTGCGATCATTAGAGCATCAGGGCGGAAAATCGGTCTGTGGCAGCGCAGTACGATGCAGGAATCCATCTCCGCACCGCAGGTAGGCGGTATTGTGAAGCTGACAGGCTTTATCCTTAAAACATCACTTATCATAGAGATGATCGGTGCGGCTTTGCTTGCACCCGTTTTCTGCAATGATCTTGGTATCGCTAAGGGACTGTGGTATTCCTTGTTTCACAGTATATCGGCTTTTTGCAATGCAGGCTTTGATCTGTTCGGCATAAAAGAACCGTTCTCATCGCTGACCTTTTACCACAGCAACATCTATCTCAATATCATCATTATACTGCTAATTATTACGGGAGGCATCGGCTTTCTCGTCTGGGGCGATATCGGAACACACAAGCACAGGATCAGGCGCTTCTCTCTGCAAAGCAAGGTCGTACTGATGACATCTGCTGTCTTGATCGTTCTGCCTGCACTGTATTTCTTCTTTTTTGAATATGACCATGAGACTATCCATGACCGGACGATCCATTCACTGTTTCAGTCTGTCACAACACGAACCGCAGGCTTTAACACAACTGATCTCGCTGCTATGGATGAATCAGGTACAGCCATTATGATCATTCTTATGCTTATAGGCGGTTCTCCAGGTTCCACCGCAGGCGGTATGAAAACAGCGACTTTTGCTGTTCTGTTCCTTTCTGCGATCACAGTGTTTAGCCGCAGAAATGATGTGCAGTGCTTCAAAAGAAGAATATCAGACGAAACTGTCCGCAGTGCAGGAGCTGTTTTGTTTATGTATCTTGTATTGTTCTTTACAAGCGGTGTCATTATCAGCAGAGTGGAAAATCTACCGCTGCTGACCTGTCTGTTTGAAACAAGCTCAGCTATCGGTACTGTAGGGCTGTCACTCGGCATTACAAGCGGTCTGTCTGCTGTATCCCGTGTAATACTGATGATACTTATGTTTTTCGGGAGAGTCGGCGGACTGACACTCATTTATGCAGCTCTGCCGTCGGCGGACAGTCAGAATTCACGCTTACCGCTTGAAAAAATATCCGTAGGGTAAGGAGTCTTATATATGAAAACAGTTTTAATTATCGGAGTAGGTCAATTCGGCAGTCATATTGCCAGACGCATGGAGGAGCTTCGGTGTGAGGTCATGGCAGTAGATGAAAATGAGAAACATATCAACGATATTCTGCCCTATGTGACCAACGCAAGGATCGGTGACAGCACCAATGAGGAATTTCTCCGTTCGCTTGGTGTAGGAAACTATGATGTTTGTATCGTTGCCCTCGGCAGCCGGTTTCAGTCCTCTCTGGAAACAACGTCTTTGCTGAAGGAGCTGGGGGCAAAGAAAGTCATATCCCGTGCGACAAATGATGTACAAATGAAATTCCTGCTTAAAAACGGAGCCGATGAGGTTGTCTATCCTGAGAAGCAGATGGCACTTCGCATCGCTACAAAATATGCATCAGACAGCATACTCGACTTTATTCATCTGGATAACAATTACTCGATCTACGAACTGAAAGTACCGAAGGACTGGTTCGGAAAGTCGCTTTCACAGATCGATATACGAAAGAAATTCAAGATCAATATTCTGACGATCAAACGCGGAGAAGAGGTATTTATCCCTGCACCGGACACTGTAATTGAAACTGATGACATCGCATTTGTCATAGGTGAGGTTCGGGATATCCAGAAATGTTTCAGAATTTAGGAGATGATCGTGTGAGAGATGTTCTGCTTGCACTGTCTGTAGGAGCAATGTTTCTCTACGGTTTTTATATTATGAAAAAAGTAGATGAATTCATCGAGGAGATACAAAAGAGCAGACGTGGACACGACCTGTCAGAAGATGATGTTGACGAACACAAAAGTGATATGTTATAATAACAAGGGTGATTCTTATGACTGCTAATTCTATAAAAAGCTCTAAAGCATTTTCTGTGTTCAAAGACTCCGCTATATGTCTTGTGGTGCTGACAGCCGCAACACTTGCCGGATACGCATTCAAAGCCTTTCAACTTGCCGATGCGGACATTATCATGCTGTATATTATTGCTGTGCTTGTGATATCCATTTTTACATCAAAGATGTATTTCTGCCTGATATCATCATTAGTAGGAGTAATGCTATTCAACTGCTTCTTCACCTATCCTGAGTTTTCTCTTTCAGCTCACGATGCAGGCTATTCTGTCACATTTGTGACGATGTTTATTACAGCGTTCATTGCAGGAACGCTTGCCAATAAGCTGAAACGCAATATCCTGATCGCCGAGCAGAATGCCCGTGAAAAGGAGGAGGCGGCACTTCTGGCACAGAATGAACAGCTTAGAGCTGATATGCTCCGTTCCATATCCCATGATCTCAGAACACCGCTGACCTCCATATCAGGCAATGCCAGTACGCTCATTTCCGGCGGCGATACGCTTGATGAATCAGCACGTCAGCAGATATACACGGATATTTATTCCGAATCAATGTGGCTTATCGAAATGGTGGAAAATCTTTTATACGCTACACGAATTGAGGACGGCAGAATGCAGCTCAATATCTCGGTAGAGATACTTGATGACATTGTTCAGGAGGCTGTCAGACACACCGAACGCACTCACCCAAAGCGAAATATCATCGTTGATATGTATGACGAGATAATCCCCGTTATGGCAGATGCGAACCTTATCGTACAGGTCATAGTCAATCTTATGGATAATGCTGTCAAGTACAGTGATGAGGATTCTGATGTTACCGTCAGTGTGCACCGAGAAAATGCATATGCTGTGATATCCGTGTCCGATCACGGCACTGGTATCTCCGATGAAGAAAAAGAAAAGGTATTTGATATGTTCTATACGGGCGGCAGCCGTTCCTCAGACAGCAGAAGAAGTCTGGGGCTGGGACTTGCACTGTGCAGGTCAATTATTACTTCACACGGCGGTACTATATCTGTCAGCGACAACATACCAAACGGTACAGTTGTCAGCTTTACTCTGCCAATAGGAGAGGTCGATCTAAATGAATGAATATCTTGTTCTGGTGGTGGAGGACGACAAGCCTATCAGAAATCTTATTACAACTACTCTTAAAATGAACGACTATCGCTTTATTACTGCTGTCAGGGGCAATGAAGCGATCATGCTCAACGCTTCGCATAAGCCTGATATTATCATACTTGACCTTGGACTGCCTGATATTGACGGCGTTGAGGTGATAGAGCATATACGCACTTGGAGCGATGTTCCTATCATCATAGTCAGTGCAAGGAGTGAGGACAGGGACAAGATAACAGCCCTTGACAAAGGTGCAGATGATTACCTGACAAAGCCTTTCTCTGTTGATGAACTTCTCGCAAGGCTCAGGGTGATACAAAGGCGGCTTATGAAGTCCGAAAACATCTCGGTCACGGAGTTTGTCAATGGCAGATTACGGATAGACTATGTTTCGGGCTGTGTTCACCTTGATGATGAAGAACTTCGCCTGACACCGATAGAATACAAGCTACTTTGCCTGCTTGCCAAGAATGTCGGCAAGGTGCTGACGCATAAGTACATTATTCAAAGTGTATGGGGAACTCCTGCGGATAACAGCGAAGCCTCCCTGCGTGTATTTATGGCTACCCTACGAAAAAAGCTGAGTGACAGCAGTCAGGCACTGATACAAACACATATCGGTATTGGGTATCGTATGATGAAATTATAGTTTTAGGGAGCAGTACAAAGCAGACACTTTATTTGATGATCTGTCTCGCCTTCAATGGCTGCAAAAAAATTGAACTGATTTTTTCTAAAGGAAAAAAGGGCAATGCCTTCCACTCACGGAGGACATTGCCCTTTTCCTTATGCTGTGATTATATCAGTCCTGAATCTCCTACATCATAGTTGCACCGTCCTTGAAACCGACTTTGTAGGCTGCTCTCATCTCAGCAGCGGCAGTATCGCTCACGCAGTCAAGTATCTGGTGGAATATATCAATCTGCTCCTCGCTGAGTGAGTTTTCAAACGGTATGCAAAGAGTATTGAACTCATCTGAGAATTCATAGGAGTGAATTTCACCCTGTCTATAATTATACATCGCATCGATCATTTGTATCTGTTCTTTCGGTTTTATTGTGTAAAACCAACCGTCCAAACTTTACCAAATAATCGTTGCTAAGGTGTTGCTTATGGCACACCTCTCAGCAACAGTATTACTGAGCTACACACCATGATGCGTTACTTGGAATACGATTTCCTGAAAGACCACGGCTTACAGCACTTCGACAACTGGGTTGCGGTTTTCGGTGAGCAGAAAATAGAGTATGAGTTAAAGCCTGCGGGCAACGGCTTCAAGGAGCGCACTCGTATCGCTAACTATACAGGGCTGCCCGAATTGATGAGTATGTTCAAGCAGGTCGCTGACATTCGTACCGCTGATACGCTGACACTTGATGTTCCTGAGTGCGATTATCAGGTGGTTCAGGTCGAAGCTACTCCTTTTCAGCAGGGGCTTGTTCAGGAACTTGCTGACCGTGCCGATGCTATCAATGCAGGAAATGTTGATCCTACGATCGACAATATGCTCAAAATTACCTCGGACGGCAGAAAGCTCGGTCTTGATCCTCGTCTGATTGATCCGTCCTTTGAAGATAACCCCGAAACAAAGCTCAACCGTTGTGTTGAGAATGTAGCTCGTATCCACGCTGAAACGGCTGAGGACAAGCTTACGCAGATCATCTTCTGTGATTTGGGTGTTCCGCATAAGGCAGCAGTGGAAGCAGAGGTCGAGAGCGAAAATGCCGACGATGCTAAAGATAAGAAATCTATTGCTGATGTAGAATCGCTTGAAGAAGAATGTGACTTCTGCGTATATGATGATATTCGTAACAAACTGATCGCTAAGGGTATCCCTGCGAAAGAAATCGCATATATCCATGATGCGAAAACCGAACAGCAGAAATCTGACCTCTTTGATAAAGTCCGTAGCGGTGAGATTCGTGTTCTGCTCGGTTCTACGGCGAAAATGGGTACGGGTACAAACGTACAGAAACGGCTGATTGCTGTCCATGATCTTGATATACCGTGGCGACCAGCAGATCTGGAGCAGCGTGCCGGACGTATCATCAGACAGGGGAACGAGAATAAGAATGTTCAGATTTTCCGCTATGTAACGAAAAGAACGTTCGATGCATACAGTTATCAGACTTTGGAGAATAAGCAGAAGTTTATCTCTCAGATCATGACAAGCAAAACTCCGGCAAGAAAGTGTGAAGATGTAGACCAGCAGGCTCTTACATATTCGGAGATCAAAGCTCTCTGTACGGGAGATGAGCGTATTAAGGAAAAGCTGATGCTTGAAAACGATGTGAAGGAGCTGAGGGTTCTCGCTGCGGAACATAGGAACACGGTGTTCGAGATGGAGGACAGGGTTGCTCGTTTTCCTGAACAGGAACAGAGACTGACCACTATTCTCAATGATCTGCACACTGACCGTGAAGCACTCCGCAAGCTCCCAATCGATCCTGAACGCAAACTCCCCGTATTCAAGATCACTGTTGGTGAGACAGAATACAGCGACAGAAAAGAAGCGGCTAAGGCTCTTGAAGATGCTGTACTGGCTATAAAGTATGCCGATACGCCTGTTAAGGTCGGTTCGTTCCAGGGTTTTGACCTGACTGTTACGGTCAACAGTAACATGATGGGCGGCGGTATGTCGGCTTGCCTGAAAGGATCAGCTTCGCATACTACAAAGTTGATTGAGAGCTTTGCTCATAATCTAAACCGCCTTGAATCTGCCCTATATAACATTGACGGCAGAATTGAGCGTACTCAGACTGACCTTGCAAAACTCCGGCTTGACCATGAAGAAGCCCAAAAGATCGTAGCAGAGCCATTTCCTCAGCAGGAGGAGCTTGACAGCAAAGAGGAAAGGTTGAAAGTTCTGACCAATGAACTGAATCAGGCTGCTATTGAAGCCAAGAAGAACGTTCCGAGGCGAGAAAAGACATGTTACTTTGAGAGGGCTAAGATGAAGCGTGATGCGGCTCGACTTGCTAAAAAGCCGAGAACTGCGAATGATAAGGCTAAGAGTAAGGATAAGAAGCAAGAAATTGAATAATTAACTTTGAACCCAGTGGATTCAAAGTTAAAAGCGGAAACTTCATAACGGGTTTCCGCTTTTTGTTTACTATATATGAGGATTATGTTCCATAGCGACTTTTTTCTAAACATAGGCTATAAGCTATTTAACGATAGCCTTTTTATCATTCGAACAAAGTTCCGAAATTCTTTGATTTTTCTGTAGACTAATCGTAGAAGGACAACGCCTAATGTCGAATGAAAGGCTTTGAAACAATTGCCGATTTTTATAAAGTCATAGCGATTTGGATAAGACTATGAAAATCGTTAATAAAGGAATCATCAACGCCCCAGCTAATCCTTACGGCACTCTCGATTCGCTCAATATCTAATCCCATTGCAGTTAATACATGGCTTGGCTTATAGCTATGTGAGTTGCAGGCAGAACCATTTGAAATGCTACAATACTGTTTTGTCGCCAGCATAAGTGCTTCAGAATTTACTCCATTAAAGGAGATATTTATTGTATTAGGAATGCTATGCTCCACATCACCATTGATAACGTAATCTATGCCTGAAGAATCAAGCATCTCAATGATTTGCTTCTTGATCTGTTGATATTTCAATAGATTTGACTGATATTCAGATAATGCAATTTCACAAGCCTTGCCAAATCCAGCAACAAGAGCAGTTGGAATTGTTCCAGGTCTTATGCCGTGTTCCTGACTTCCACCATACATTATTGACTTAATAGGAGGAGATTTGAATTTTTTTTTGCGAAGAATTAAAGTACCTATGCCTTGCGGACCATACATTTTGTGAGCACTTGCTGAGAGAAATGAATATTTTACACTTTTGAGTTCATCAACAAGTTTTCCAAAACTCTGAGCAGCATCAACATGGAAAAACACATCTGTTTTATCAAGTGCTTCTCCAATAATATCAATAGGCTGAATAACACCCGTCTCATTGTTTGTGTGCATTACACTTACTAATAAGGTATCGTTACGCACATTACTAAGAACTTCATCGGGATTGATCCTGCCGTTTATATCAGGTTTAATATATGTTACTTCAAACCCCTTAGATTCAAGAACACTCAAAGGTTCAAGAACAGCCTTATGTTCAATTGCCGTTGTTATTATGTGTTTCTTTGAAAACTTCTCAGCATATTCTTGTAACCCAAGTATTGATATATTATCGCTTTCAGTTGCTCCGCTTGTAAAGAACACTTCATCTTTGTTTATATCAAGCAATTCAGCAATATTACCTCGTGATTCTTCGACTATTCGTCTTGCTGATTCACCAAATGCGTGTGTACGGCTATCTGCATTGCCATATTTGTTCTTAAAAGCATCAATCATAACATTCAACACTCTTGGATCAATCGGTGTTGACGCATTATAGTCAAGATAATTGCTCATGTTTACTCCTTCAACAAGGATTTATCAAGTAAATCCTTAATATCCCTAACGAATTTTGTGCCACTTAGATAACCGATGCCACGCTCCAAATGAAGCTTAAAATACTTTGCAATTGTGTCATTATCAGTACCGAGATCGTTCTCGATACACCATTCTTTGATAAGTGCTTCATATAGTTCATGATACTCGCCTGCAAATGTAAGCCAAGACATTTCAACATTGCTATCCGAATTGATTTCAATATCTGTTGGAATTGTCCCTTCTTTAAGCGAAAAGCAAAATGCCCAACGGCATAATACGTTCCAATTTTGAATTCCCGTTTTTCCTTTAAGTCTTGATAACTTATCTTTTGCAGCATTCGACAGCTTTATTTGTTTAATAATCATTCTGTTACCTCCGCAAAATAGCCAGATCTTATATGAGAACACTTCTTAGATTCATCATATACAAGAGTAAATTCATTACTTACAAACGGCTTTATGATCTCATAGTATTTGGCATCAATTTCAGAGTCGGTGGATAAGATAATGGTTTGCGAGCTTGCATTAGGAAAATAACGTTCTATCAGAGCTTTTCTATGAAGCGAATCTAATCTTGCAAGAGGGGTATCAATAATAACCGGGAGCATTTTATTAGAACACTCTGCTAATGCCCATAACATCGCAATGACCATTAACTGTTTTTCTCCGGCAGAAAGACTACTCTTCATTACTTCATCACCATTTACGTCGATGTAATGATAATCCAGTGTTTCGGAATCCATTTCTATGCGATCTATAAGGTTCTTTTTCCCAAGAATCTTTTTGTAACAAGCTGTCATGGTTTCAGCTAGGCTGGAGATTTTTTCCTTCTGAAGTTCGATCTTGAATCTAAAAGCGATTTGCTGAGCTGCGAGTGCGTATCTTTGAATACGCTGAACATCATCGCCTCGCTCCATTGTAGCTATAACCTTTTCTACACAGCGATTAAACTCTGTTGTAGCTTTTTGGCATTCACCATTTGCCACAATTCTTTGTTTTTTCTTAGCCTCAATCTGTACCTCAATCTCCGTCCTCTGTGTTTGTAGCTCACATATTCGCTTGTAAATACGTGCAATAGCCTTTTCGTCAATGTCAACAGACAAGTAGTTATCAATCTCGTTAATACGCTTAATCAATTTTTGCTCATCAGATTTGCTATTAATGTATTCATTATGTGTGCGATTAAGCTGTGAATTCAAGAGCATCATCAGTTGAGCGTATGCATTTTCCGATAAATCGAAGACACACTTTATTTCAGATTGTTCAGCTTGCTTCTTTACAAATTTTATAAACTTTTTTATATCCTTAGTTGATGCATTACCATTACCGGAATACATTTGGAACATCTGATCTATTTTTCTTACTGCAAGCGAAATAGACTTGTTTTCTCTTTCAATAGATGCTTTTTGCTGAATTTTAGCCAACAGGTCTCTAACCATCAATAAAGGCAGTTCACCTGCAGCAAAATCGTAATAGTTTTCTTGAATCCTGCTAACATTTGAGTTTAATGCTATCCTCTCCGAATATAGCTCTTGTGATTGACTTGCAATTTGGCCGCCCTTAGCGTTAAACTCTTCAGTTTTTTTATCAAGTTTCTTATTGACACGGCTTAATTGCTTTTCCAACTCAGAGATTTCATCATCAATCTGCTTGAGAGCATCTTCTTTTTCTTCCTTAATATGTCTCAGATCTTCAACTTGAACGCCGTCATAATCCTCGGATTTTTCGTTATCCATTCTCTTTATAATTCGAGTAAGATCGTTTTCCAACAAGTCTATAACATTTATTCCAAGAAGAGCCTTAATAGAATTCTTCATCTGAACACTTGTTTCGCCTTCGGCTAACTCCGCTATTTTTTCACCATCAAAGAAATAGAAGTTGGCTAAAGCACTCGGCAGAATACTTTCTACAAACATGGTCCAGTTCTGAGTTAAGAAAGAATCATCACTCCCATTTTTCTTGACAGATACTTTGTCTTTGACATATTTATTATTCAGATTCCAGCTTCGATTTACAGTATAATAATTGGTCTCATTATCTTCTTCTACTGAGAATTCAAGTTCTACAAAGCTCTCTAATGTCTCATCAGCAGTATTGGTGTGTGCTTTCAAATAATTACTGTATGCACCATAAATGCTTTCTTGAACGGCAAAGGAGTTTTTTCCATAAAGTGCAAGCAGAATAGCTTCAAGAAATGTAGTTTTTCCTCGTCCATTCATTCCGCCAATCAGTACAACAGGCTTTTGACTATTAAACGTAAATGTGTTGTCAGAAGCATACACACCGAAATTATGCATTTTTAATCTATTAATAATCATGCTTCATTATCCTCAAATTCTTCTTCAGTCTCAGGCAAGATATTATCAGTATACTTAGCACCATGCTCTTTTTTGCGTTTGATTCTCTCAAAATAGTAGTTTGATGCATCATCTGCATCTCTGTAAAAATTCTTCTTTATGGTACGTTCAATCTGATCAAGTATCCCTTTACGGTTATTCATTAAGTTAGATTTACTTTCAATGTCGATAAGAGTATACATCATTTCAAAGAGCAATGTTTCATCATCATTGGCTTGAGGTTCACATATACGCCGTAATAAATCCCATTCTTTCTTTTTGAATGAAGTCGATGTATACACGCTTTTATCAGGGAAGGGTTTTCCCATAACTCTTTCATATATAACAGGTAAAGAATCGTCAAATTCGTGATTTTCCGCAACCCATATTTTTCGTATTTCAATCAACTCTGGAATTGTAATCAATTCCAAATAGTCAAAGCCTTCCGGACCATGTTCATTGATGTCTATTTGCATTTGAAGTAACTTTTCAAGCCACATTTCTCTTGTGGCTTTAGTATATGGACCGTAATTAAGCTTTCCATTGAATCCTTGTAAGTATCCACCCCTACGTCTGAAATCACGTCTTGATTTGTCAAGTGCCTCGTTGCCAATTTCGTTTCTAAACTCAAGAAGTGGAGTCATCCATTCTTTTTCAGAATCATTGGCTATCATTGCCTCCATAGATTTGTCCTGCTCTACCATCGTGCATACCCAGCATCCAAATCGGCTTTTTCCGCAGCTCGGTAATCCTTCTTTCACCATCAGAGGGCATTCGCCGTCTGCGGTTGCACCACGGTACATAGTAAGTAAATCGTTATTATTATATCCCCAGGGGTTTTTGTATTGCATTAGAAAAAGCCAAACATCATTATCGTTCCAATCCTCTAAAGGAGAGAAAACCAATTCATTAGCAAGAGTTGGATTGGGACTCAATAATTCACGAACACGAAGTTTTTCGTAGTGAGCCATCGTTTTAGCTCTGTTCGCACTTTCTGCTTTACGAGTACCTAATACAAGTATAATTTCACCATGTTCAGCAATACAGCTTTTGATAAAATCATTTACAGGACGTATTTTCAATCTATCCGTACACCAGCGGAAACGCTTTCTTGGAAATGGATACCCTCTGCCTATTAGGTTCACCCAAAATGTGTTGTCGGTTTTGGGAGTTAATCTATGAGTAACAAAGGGCAGCTTTTGTTCATCAGCAGCCTGATCCATACGTTTTAGTGAATCCTGTGCCCATTTAGCAACTACCGGAGATTCAACCATAGTATCCGTATTGATAATATGAATAGTCTTGTGCCTTTGTTCTTCCGGTAATTCCTTTATTGAAAGCCAAACTAATTGCAAGGCAGCAGTGCTGTCTTTACCACCAGAATAGCCGATAACCCACGGAATTTCATCCGCAAGATAGAGATTTTGAACTGTCTCTTGCATTTTGGCTACTAATTCTTTTGTGATTGTTGTTTCACCCATATTGATAAGCTCCTATATTAACAACGAGGTAACTTCATAATCTCGTCGATTGTATTATTATTTGGTAGCGATCTTACATATTTTTGTCCATTCATCGAACAAACTGGAATAAGATAAGACATACTGTTGTTTACAAATATTCGCTTATGCGAATCTTCCATTAACAGATCATACAATTTCTCAGTTTTGTATTCCTCTATACGTCCTAAGTCATTCTCGATATAGAGACTTACTATATCTTTGGGACTATTGGAGTTCGGAGTTTCTGCTTTCATCATGATTTTTATCGCACGCATAACAACCTCCTACTCACAATAAAGCAAACGTATATTCTATCTTTTTAATGATTTCTCACTTTTTTTCTCGGCATCAGTTAATGGTATACCCAGCAATTCCTTAATTCTATTCGCAATTAGTATAACCGCCTTTTCGCCCGTATTAACTTTTCCATTATCCCGAACCGCTCGTCCATTCCAATCTGCTCGATTGTCTCTTGACCAGTCAATCTTTCTTAATGCTATCAATTGTGAGGGCATATCAATTTCTCGGTGCAAATAGTAATAGTTACCGATTCGTCCTAATGCAAGTAGTGTTATATTCAAGCAGAGAATATAGCTTCTTTTCAAATCAGCTTTCGATAGTTTCTTATCAAGTAATTCCTGCCACTCAATTATATTATTTACTGCGTTCGTCCAAAAATCCACCAAAAATTCCTTGTCACCATCTTGTATGCTTCCATGCAAGATATTCTTGTTCGCCTTATAAATATTTGTTAATGTAAATATTTTTGAGGAGTTTTTCCCAAGATTATCCTTTTCCTTATCAGTATACTTTTGAAAAAACGGGATTTCTGCTATTACTTGCTTGGTGATAACTGCAAATTCATCTCTGGAGTCATAGAGAGTAGAAAGAGAATTTGATGTGCGAACAGCGTGTTTGTTAAGATCTGTAAACATCTGCTGACTTCGTTCCAAACCCTTGTCCTCAAAGAAAACTACTGAGATTGTCTCGTCGCCAAGAGAAGGATCATCTTTTAGAGCTTCCTCTATAGCTGCTTTTCTATGCTGTCCATCGTTAATTAAGAATGTGTTTTCCATGTCTATTTCCAGAATACCAATATTTTCTCCCTCTTTAAATGGAATAAATGAAAACTCCCCATCAATAGATGCTGATAAGGCAGAAAACACATAATTATTTCGATTGTTCAGGATATAGTTCTTTATGGTTGGAATTCTTGATTCATTTAATCGGCGCTGTGCACGATATTCAGGGCTTACATACTCTGTATCAGTTACAAATAGCTTTGATAAAAACTTTAATGGAACCATTACTACATAGTATTCTCTGCCAGCTTGAATACCTTTAACAGCAGGAAATTTATATGAGAAGTTCACGATGATTCCTCCAAATAAAAAAAAGTATACTTAAGTATATCTACACATATACTTAAGTATACTATGAAATTTTGAAAAAGTCAAGTGGTTATTAGAAAAATAGTGTCATTGTGCCCCGTTTTCTTCGAGGATTTCCCAAAATGCTCGGTCTTTTATATATAAGGGAGTATTAGAATCACCAAGTTTTACAAAACTATGATGTTTGGAGAGCTTCTTTATAGAAGAGAAAAGTTCGTCTTCGGCAACTTTGTTATCTGTGTTGAATAAGTTTCTGACATCCTTTGGAGAAAGGTCATCAACTTTGTGAACAATCCAAGAGAGAATGTACTTGGAGAAGTCATCCTGCTGCGTATCAAAATGCTTAAGGAACTGCGTTGATAGTATAGTACCCACACCAAACTCACGTCCCTCTTTAAGAATCTTTCTTATTGAGGAGAAGCCGAGCTTGAGGAAATTATCAGCCTCATCCACAAGAATGAATTTTCTGAGCTGACGGAGTTTTCCATCAATCATACTATGACCATTTACTTGCATTTGAGAGTAGAACAGGTCAAGAGTGATTGCAACCACAAGGTTTTGAATAGAGGGATCATATCCTTGCAAGTTTATGACAGTAACACCGTTGATCAGATCGTATAGCGGCATCGTTTTGTTAGGATCTGTTTCAAATATCTCAAAATCAATTAATTCTGATAATGCAGAATACAAACTGTCTTCCTTGAAAGCCTCACTCGTTTGAAATGCATTAAATACGTCCGTTAGTACGGGCGGTGTCTTAGTCCATGTTGAACGATCAGCTTTGTCGATTCCTCTCAAAGCATAAGCTTGCATTATACTGTCACGCAATGTTGCTCTTTGCTTTTCTCCTAAGTTATACGCTGTTGCCAACGTCTCTCTGAATGTGCTTGCAATATGCATTGGTAACATCGGCTTAGATTCAGGTGTGACGGTAATCGAGAACGGATTAAACGGGAGGTGGTAAAGGTCATAGACTTTCGCGCCGACTGCGTCAATAAAGTCCTGCTTATTCTTGTTATAATCTCCTTTGTAATCAAAGATGAGTATGCCGAGAGGTTCACTACCAGGGTTATTATTCTGTTCTTGGATCAACTGGAGTATAATTGACTTAGTGAACTGCGTTTTACCCGTTCCCATTGTGCCGATTATTCCGGTGTTGGGGTGCATAACCTTTTCAGTATCGTTAGGATACCAATAGATTGGCTTACCGTCATTAATGCTATGACCAAACAGAATCTTCATTCCGTCCTTTGATTTTTCTGCGATAGTTGGAGCAACTTTTTGCTCTGTACTCTCTTGTACAGCTTCATCAGAACTCTGAGCAGCATCACCTACGGCAGGCTGTCCATTTGAAGATATTTTACCTTCATCAAACTGACTTGCATCTTCAGGCTTCTTAGCTTCGGGAATAGTATTCTGTGTCGTGAATAAATGTCCGGCAATATCCTGCATATTTTGTAATGTTGTAATAATGTCATCAACGGACTTAGTCAGATAATTGATGCCATCATCTTTAAGGAATTTGATAACAGTTACATCGCTTTTTGTTACTTCACGCATAAATGCGCCTTCTTTGAAGGAAATAACAATTCCATCGCCAATTTCGTCATGTAGGGAATTAGTAATAATAAAGTCATCATTAAGAAGTTTACCACGAACATCGGTATTTACAATCTTCTCCCAATCCTGACTACTCCAAACATTATATAGGTTTAATTTCTCTGCACTTATTACAGCTAACTGTGCAATAAAGTTTCTGTAGAATCTGTACTGCAAAGAATTTTCACTATCAGGGCTGGTAAGTTTCGTATCAAAAATCTCTTTAGTACGCTTGATCTGCTCAGTTGCCTTAGCAATCTCATCAGCGTTTTTGTATCCGATTTTGACTTCAAGAGGATAAATGTGAACGTACACCTTTTCTTCTCTGACTTCTACGCCGAACAGCAGCAAATCATCACTCGTAGCTCCAGAATTGTAGCCGAGATTTTTAGCTGAAAACAAACCTCCATTTTGTGACAGCCCAACTGCACCTGAAACACGAAGTATTTCCTCTAATGCAATCGGAATCCAAATGATGTTATCACTATAAAAGAACGCAAGAGCGAGTTTTATTGCAGACTGAATACTTATCTTTTCCTTGCGGAAATTATCAGACGAAGAAATGAGCTTTAACAGCCAATCTCCATTGACTGCGTTAAACATATCTATCATGGAACGGATATTACTCAAATCACCAGCAGGAAGCGAGTTTTCGATGAGGTATTCCCTCAAAATATTAGCATACTGCTCTGTCTTTCTTGTGACAGTAATAGCGTCGTATCCGCTTGAGGTAGTATGCTGATCACTATAATGAATGATCATTATATCTTTATCAGCGTTTTTGAAGAAATTGAGATCTACTTTTGGATCAATAAACACAACCCAATTAGAAGAATCATATGTTTTTTCGATTGTTTCAGTTTCTTTCTCATCAATAAATGTACAGAGAACATTATTAGGAATATACGGATTACTCTGTCCAAAAACATACATAGCCGAATTGTACATATTTGAAAGACGAATTAAGTCCGTTTCGTCTTCAGTATTAAACTTTGATCCGTATCCAGTTCGATAGGAATGGCTTTGTCCATAATATGTTGACGAGACACCAGATACTAAGCCCTGCAGCATAGTACCTGAGCGAATATCGTTATGATTTGAGAAGCCTTCATTTGTTTTTTGATCCATCTCTATAAATGCAAGGTGACAATAATCGTACTCCGCATCAGACAGATCTTTACTGTAAAACTTGATTTTAGATACGAGACAATTTACCAATTCACTTATGGTAAGGCGGTTCTTATCGTATCTAAGCTCTAACTTATCAATAAACTTCCTTAGTAAATGCTTGTGAGCAAGGCATTCAAATACACTATGAACCCTTTTATCGTTATAAACATTCACAATGATCGTCAGCATAGAATCAGGCGATTTTTCATCACCATACTGATTAAGGAAATAAAGGATTATACCCTTGAAAAGATTGTGGCAATCGCCCATATTTACAGCATTAATAATGATTTTGTTGTTACCAACAGAATCGAATAAATAGCCAAAGTGATTGTAGAACTCCGTGATCTTTTCCTTAACAATTACAGACACGAAATCTCTTGAACCGTTGTTTTTCTTGGCATTGGCTTTATAATAATATGTCCATTGAGGAGAATGCTTCTGATCCAGTATACGATACAGTTCGCCATCATCGTCACGCACCATAGGCAAAAGATTATCAGAACAAAGTTTTTTGAGTATATCATCTCTGATCTCGATAGTCATATCACTTGCTGCTTTTGCCAATGCAATTTGATAAGCAACATTTATTGGATGAAATGGTGAATAAGCAATTATGTTTTTTTCAGGATAGTGCACTACACCGATTCGAAGAATATCTTGCTGAGATTTAGTAAGAGGTTTGTTTTCTTCAAAACCCGACAATGCAGAAATAACAGCACTTAGATAGGTGGAGGCCAATTTAGTGAATTCATCATCATAAAATACTAAGCTCGGTAAAGTGTCATTTGCAACACAGTAGTCAAGAAGTGTATTGTATGCATTTTTGATTTTCTCACTCACATCTAATTCGGTTACATCAATCGCTTCAAAGCTGTAGAAAGTACAAGCGAAAATATGACTCTTGACAATCAGTTCTTCAAGCATAAGATTGTCTTTAAGTTCACCTTGAGTATTGTACTCTTTTGTGCCCAATCTCAGCTTATTATTTCCCCAGTAATTAAATTTCTGCTTTGTAAGGAGCTTTTTTTGCTCTATACGGATACCGGAGCAAGGCGTATTCTGTGATCTCTCAGAAACGAACTGAATATTCAATATATCATCATTAATACTCAAAGAGGCATTGGCAATGTTCTCATCATTAAATGAAGTATCATCAACGACAATATTAATGTGTTTTGATTCATCGTAATTTAACTCAAGTTCATTTTGAAGCTTGATAGTAGAACCCAATTCTGCATTTGGATTGAATCTGATTTCTTCGGAGGTACAGTTTATAATAAGGCTCTTAGGCTGTTTCCTTTTAGGCTTGGCTTCAATTGAGTAAAGTGTAGAAACATCTTTAAACCATGAAGCATCACAATCAATTATACAATAACTGAACTTAAAATTGCTGTTGTTTCTTTCTGTACATTTCAGGTCAACTCTATTTATAGAGATACCCTTATGGTGCTGAGTTATTATGAGCTTTTTTCCGGTAGTGTTAGAAGTTGCATTTTGCGAGTCTAATGAAGTATGTGTATTTACTTTGATAGTATCCGAAAACTCTACGATGATTTCAAACTCAGAGTAAGCTGCCTTATTGAAAATAAGAATGTGAAGATTATTAGCCTTAGCTCCCTTTTCGGCTTCGTGCTTTACAAAATAGTGAACATTCTCTTTCAGGGGAGAACCATCTGCATTCACATAGATTTTACCAATGATAAGAGGCTTTTCTCCCTTTTCTTTTTTTCTTTGAGATTTCTTTACTTCTTCGTATGTTATTCCGTCAGACCAACACTCCTGTTTGGAATGATTATCAATAATGTGTTTAATAAAATCCTCACTGAAATCTTTAGCAAGATCATGTTCAGGATCACCAAAACGAACAACGTCATCTATCTGCTTATATAGCTTTGAATTATCTCCTATACGATTGTCAATATCTTTTTCATCATTGAATAATAAAGAGTGCAAATCTCCGTCGTAGAAAAGCTGGAAGCTCTGAAAATCGGAGATGTTTATCTTTTCATTAGCGATTGCTTTAATTATATCTGAATAATCAGTTATGGAATACGAGTCCATATATCTAGCATTATTCATTGATTCGAGATCATGCAAAAGAATATGCTTAGATGCTGTATCCAAACTGGAACTTTCGATCTTTTCTTTAATATCTGAAACCAACTGTGTGCGACAAAACGGTAATCCTTCCTTCGACAGACTTTCCGTACCACGAGAGATACTGTCAATAGAATTGCAAGCCACAATTAGCATAGCCCAATTAGCCTTAATAGTATTTCTCAGTCGTGTCATATAGGCTTGCGTAATATTAAGCTCCGGTACAACAAAAACGCAAACATTTCCTTTTGTGGTCAAACCGAGTGTATCATATTTATCATCGTCAATGATACTGTATTCTCTCTTTATATCAGCTTTAATTTGCAGTAAGTTATCTAATGCCTCATAAAAGCTGTGCACTTCATTTTCATCATTGAAATTCAGAATGTATTTTTCGCCTTCTTGTATTAAAGTTGACTGAAAGAAATCTACCGTTCTTTGAGCCAAATAGTTATAAAATTCCTTTGACATACTGTGCATCCCCACTATCGCTTTTCTTCTCAATCAAATTGAGCTTTTCATAAAACTCAACAATACTCTCTTGTGACTGCTTATCTAAGTAAATTCCACGTTTTCTAAACTCGTCGAACAACTCATTCAAACGCACTTGTCTTCTATCTCCAATAGAGACTTTCGTCATCAAAACGAGTAGTTCCTCGGATAATACAAGCATATTTCCGCAACGTCCAAAGCGTTTTAGAAAATTGTTTTTGCAAAAAGATGAAAAGCTACTCTTATAGGCATCGTTAGCTCTGCTACGTCTTGTGCTTTCAAACTGCAGCATTATATCATCAAAGAAGCCTTTGAGCAGACTATCAATATTACCTTTTTCATAATTACCGGATTTGAAAGTAAATCCATCTTGTTCAACATATTCGGTGGTGTATAGCCTTTTAAGATTTTCCACCTGAGCAAATATTGTTTTCTGATCTTCGTCAGTTGAATGGATGTATTCTTCCCATATGTCATGGTACGAGTACCTACTGCAGTCAGATCTTTGGTTGAGCATCTCAAGCAAAACAGCATGAGAAAACATCGTTTTCAGCTTCGAATCAATTACTTTCCATCCACGAGTAAAACAGTCTCTTGTTACAGATGTTTTTTCCCATTCCGCACAAAAATAAATCGGAGTAATATCTGGATTTCCATTACCAAACTTGTTGATATACATTATAACTTGGCTTGTATAGAAAAAATAGTAGTATGAAATTAGTGCAATAATGTCGTTATAATCTGCATTTTTATCTTTGATGAGAAATACCAAATCTTTTGTAAAGTTAGCTTTTATCTCCGGAATCAAGGTTATATAGTTCACCTTGTTATCCATCGGTTCGAGTTTTGGCAAAAAATCCTCAACCAAAGTATCTAAAAGATTATTCTTTGTCTGACTTTCTTTTAATGCTTGTTTAATTTCTTGTGAATCGCAAATTGCTCTGACTAAGTATTCTGAGATTTTTTGATCATTCTTTGAGCTTGTCGTGTACATAAACATATTAAAGCCCGTGCATCTGAGTGTATGTTCATCTAAGAAATACAAGTCTTTAACGATTGTTTTTAATGCTACTTTATCTTGAGACGTACAATCAACTTCTTCACAGATTTTGGATATAATGTCATCTCTATTGATTTCTTTAGGTGCTTTTAGCGAATAAACCATTCTCAGGAATGCACCAAGAATATTATCAAATGAATCCACAATTTTATCCTGAGTAGAAGCGGTAAAGGGGAACATATTAAAGAGTTTGTTAGTCTTATGCGAAAATTGATTATTTTTGCCAGAGAGAAAATTATCATTAAAAACTTGCTGATCAATGCGGTACATTTATTTCACCTCGCTAAAAGTATATCCAAATCCGCCCTTGCTAAGGGTAAACTGCTTATCCTCATCTCGGATATAGCTTTTGATCAAAATTTCTTCATCAAAGCCGCTAAATTCAGCCAAATGATTAATAAAAGTCAGGAAACCGATATAGCGATTGTTATCCTTTGCAGATGGACGATACCCACTCTCTACAAGTTTTAGCATCTTGTATAGATCGTAGTCGATAGAAATCGTTGCCGATTTTTCTTTCTCTTTCTTTTTTGTAAATACCAAATTAATGTAGGAAGGGAATTTATCAAACTGTTCATCAGAAAGAACGCTTTTGAAATCGCTTAAATCAGGCTCAAGGTCAAGCTCAGTTGATACAATATACCCCTCAACATCACTTCTAAGGTTTATGCATTTGCTACCGTAGGAGCCGCCATTCCATTCGTATATACATTTTTCTACGGTCTTATATATTTTATGAAGTTTCTTTTTATCTTGCCGTATCGAATAGTACAGATCGGCTATGAATTCATTGAATTCTTCATTTACAATCGAAAAATCTGATTGTTTGGGTATGATTTTACATAACCTCGTAAATAATGCGAACAGTATTTTCTTTAGTTCTTTACTTTTAGAAGCCGAACCTTCACATAATGCATTTATATCAAAACTAAATATCTGATTTGAAATCGGGTTGCCATCAATATAGAACTCAAACATTTCAGTCAGCTTATCAGTAGTGTTAAATCTAGTTGTTATTCTATCAAATAGTTCAGTTCTTTGATTGATGAAATCATACTTAGTTAAGTGTGACAATATCATTGATGCCTCCTCATGTTCATACATAAGGCTTGGCAAACAATATTTGATGAACTGCTCAAGTCTATTTTTCGACTTTGATAACTTGGCTTTATTAAAATCCGGATGAACAATTATGTCATAGAAAAAGTCAAGCAGTTCTCTTGTTGAAAGAATTACTTTATCCTTAACTATCGTTTCAATCAAAATATTGATAAGTCCGCTGACAACCTTTTTATTTTGCAGCATTTCAAAGTTTGCTTTTACTGGACAATGATCAACGGAGCATTCACTACATCTTTTATAGCTTTGATAAAAAGGGTTATCCTCACTATCACAAACGATTCGCTCTATAACTTCCTCTATGTAGGGAGAATCAATTGTTCCGTTATTAAGTCTAAAAATATGATAGTCTCCAAAGTTAATATGAAAAAAGCAACTATTCTGTTCTGGATTTTCCCCAACAATATTATCGATTAAAATATTATTTCTGTTGACATACTCAGCAAGTTTAGAGAATTCTCGTCCTTTTCCTTTTTCTGAATCAATGAAATTAGACAAGACGCCGAGATTGATAGCGACAATGATTTTATCATCAGAATCGTTGGATATGCAATCATCGCAAAAGTTGTGTAATACCATAGCCAATTCTTCTTTTTCATCTCGATTAGGAGATCGACTCTCAGTTGCATCATTGTGAATAATAAAACCATCAAGCAGATCGCTGCGTGTGTGCTTGAGATAGGAAATTACATGAGACTTTCCATCTCCTACGTTACCGCATACCAAGATCAAACTCTTGCCGATGCTTTCTTTAGCCTGTTCTATTTTTTTGATAAGATCATCCTCTAAAGAGCGATGAATGTGTATATACATCTTAAACGGAGAAAACTCTTCATCGTTATCAACCGCTTCAGATGATGATTTTTTCAGCCTCTTTAGTTCATCCACCAAAGGGCAAACATCAGTCGATAAGAATGATTCATTATTCTCAAACATATTTGGACTCTCCTTTATAATATGGTGGTAAAAACATAATGCAAAGGTACTATTTTTGACAATAACTACTTAAAAAGCTAAATAGCATCCGCATTTTCACATTTTGTGTGCAAATTAATATGCATTATATTACATTATAACACATTTTGATACAAAAAGCAATCCTTTCGAACGAGCTTTTTGTCTTTTTTCTACAATAGACTAAACTACGACAAAATGTTATTCTATAGCAATCCAATAAATTATTGCACATAATCACATGAATGAAACCACCCTATGCAGTCCTTTGGACGAATTGTTAAAAATCCTTTTGAAATAGCTGATGGTAATTTCGATGCAATCCGTATCTTTTCTTTCCATAAAAATGCTTTGAGTTTTGACCACATCTTTTCAATCGGATTTAGATCCGGACTATACGGAGATAAATACAGATAGGTTACTTTTGAGCTGTCCAGTAGCTGTTTCACTACTTTTGCATGATGAGAACGCATATTATCCATAACGATAATGTTTTCTTTTGAAAGCGTCGGCAGTAACTTCGTTTTCAGGTATTCTGCAAACCGCTCTGCAGTAGTTCCTCCCTGATAAACCGTATAGGCACACGCTCCATTCAGACGTATGGAAGAAAGAACCGTTGTATTGCAGGGGGTGTTGAGTGGAGTTTTATCTACTGCTCTCTGGTTTTTCCATGCTCTGGCATAATGCCGCGTCATATTGATGTTTACTCCGCTTTCGTCCAGAAAGACCAGATGTTTTATGTCTTTCTCCGACATCTGTTTTTTCCAGTTTCTGCGTTTTTCCCTGACATCGGGGACGCTCCTGTTCTGAGGCATGAAGAGATTTTTTCTTGTAAGAATATCCGAGTTTAATAACTGCCTTGCGGACTGTTTCATTACAAACATGTAGGTCAAGTTTATCAATGATTTCATCAATTGTGATATCTGGTTCCTGCTGAACCACTCGATCAATGTTCTGGATATCTTCCGGTGTCAGGGCATGTTTACGTCCTCTCTGTGATGTCCTTGTTTTCACAGAACCTGTTTCACGCATTTGTTTTTCCAAGCGGTAAACAGTGCTGGTATTCACAGAAAAACACTCTGCAATTTCTTTTGCATTGTGTGTGTTATTCCAAGCTTCAATAAGCAGTTTTCTTGCTTCGTCATGTAACATAACCATCACCTCTTAACTCTATTATAAACCTGTTGTCAAGAGTATGCGATATTTTTTGGGAGTGCTATAAAGGCACAATTATATCGTTTTTTATTAATTGGCCAGCTTGACCGTTCGAATGGCTGTACGTAAGTCTCGTTCTCTGCTAGATCATAGCCGAGCGACTGAGCAAACGTAATCGCCAATCGAAGGGAATGTGATTTCAGCGTTCAGATCACTGAGATACTCGCTATAAGATTCTGTGGTCGGAAATATGCTTGTATCTGAACCCACAAATGCCGCATAACACCAGAGAATCGTGTTTTCGATATAGCTTCGTATCTCTACTTCTTCCCATGAGATGATTTTATAGCCACGTTTCGCATATACCTTGAACATTGTATCAGGTGTCATAAGTGCGATGTGTGCCTTTGGTATAATATTTCTTATTAAGCTTTTCAGCGTGTCTTGTATACCATTCAGTTATATTACTCATCTTTGTTATTCCATAAATAGATTGCAATAAACCCTTTAATCAAGCTATCAACAGCGTTTTCCAACAAGTATCATTATATCATAAAAGATTTTATACTTTAATATATAGGGCGAAAAGGTTGCTTGATTAGCATCAACTTTGACCCCACTGGATTCAAAGTTCCTCATAAAACGTAAAGGACGGCACAACAACCGTCCTTTTTACGTTATTTCTGTATCTCAATCACAAACTTTCCCTCGGAGTTGACCTTGAGCCGCAAGGTCTTGACGTACCGATTACAGAAGTTCTCCATTTCTTTCTTGGTAGCAGTGACTCTTGTGTCTTCATAAATCTTCTGCGTGAGTTCCAGAGGGTTTTCCCAATAAATGGTGGGGAGGTGCTTTTCAAGCTCTGCAAAGAGAACAGCTCGCTTCATGTCCTCGGTGGCAGCGGAGCAGAAATCGTCAATGGCACAATAATAGATACCGTGCTGTGTGAGGGCATTTTTTATCGACGTTCCACACTTCTCATATTCGTACATAACAAGGAAGTGAGCTTTCGGCAGGCTCTCAATGAGTCCCCAAAAGTCGGAATCACTCGACACAATAATAAACGATGTTATCCCGTCACGGTAGAAGTTAGTGACAACACTCGCTGTCATTCGTAGATCAACCAGGGACTTTCTGTCGGTCACACGATCGATCTCAATATGTTCAACGGGTATCTGCGTGAATTTGGAGAGCCAGTCCCAGCCAGCGGTAGTGTTCGGATCGTCATAGAGCGTGATTTTTTCGATCTTGGCAAGTTCAACTTGATTTAAGCCTTTCAGAACACTATACAGCTTAAAGGGATTGCTGTTCTCACAATCGACGGCAATTGCTGTTTTCTCAGAACTTTCTATAAATTCATAAATATTATTTCGTGTCTCATCATCAGCGTCCTTATATTTCGTGAAGTCTGTGAAGCTGTCATTATGCTGACCGTAGATGATCTTCAGAAACTTGCGGTCGGAATAGACGATGCTCCCCACATCGGCAGGCTGCCAGTGAATATACATCTGAAACGGGTAATGTTCGATGTTCGCCATGTATTTGGTGAACTCCTGCTTCATGACACCGTTCTTGTTGTATTTCGGGACAAAGAACAAGTCTCGGATATACTCCCAATTCAGCCAGTCATAGAACAGACGGGAGCATTTATCAATGTTTTCATTGATGAGCCTTGTAAACTCCTGCATATACTTCTCGGAGCGTGAGTTTGCCTGAATAATGGTAAATCCCCATTTTTCAAGCTGTTTGATGTTTTCGTGGTCGTACCACTCGATGTTATGCAGGTTTTTAAGCTCAAACCGTATCAGATCATCGGTCTTTTTGAACTTCTGCATCAGTACGGTTCGCAGCTTACATAAATATCGTATCGTAGTAGCATCACGGTCGGCTCGGAGCTTTTCGATCAGCTCAGAACATTCTCCATAGCTCACGGTCAGTGCCGACATTCGGACACCGATCATATAGGCTATCGTGGTGACTACCTCTTTCGTGTCAACGGTCAAGTTTTATCCTCCTTTATCGCTTGTATTTTCAATATGTTTATCAATGACAGTCATTATTTCTTCAAGCCGACTTTCACCGATACCCTTAATGCGGCTCAGGTCGGCTCTCAGACTGTCATAATCAATGCTGTGCGTTTCTTCCTCGGCTTTCTCATAGCCCTGATTAAAGACATTTCTCACGAAATTCTCCATTTCAGCACGGTTCATTGATTTGATTCGCTTGTATAATGAACGGTTTACTAATTCTTTGTTTTCGTTACCCATTGCTCTCACCTCCGATCTGCTCTATACGACTATTATAGCATAATCGGCGGTATATTGCAACGAAAAGGGGCGTGAAAAAAGGGCTTGCGTATTGACCTTTTCGGGGCGGTTTGGTATAATAAGTATAAGTGGGATGTAATACTACTTCCTCGCTTAAATCGGAATTTATAAAGGAGAATATTGATGAAATTATTTTTATGTTCGCACTTTTCAAGTGTAGGAAGTCTGATAAAGGAAGAAATTGAAA